>Ga0008836_100141_pt1 | contig 69722 bp, 68 predicted proteins | sample HotLakConsUCCR28_FD_62214 | JGI IMG/M metagenome (GOLD analysis project Ga0008836, IMG submission 62214) | Hypersaline microbial mat communities from Hot Lake, Washington, USA - Hot Lake Consortium UCC-R28 (Hybrid Assembly) ... | reverse complement strand
GAACCTACCATGAGCTTTGGCAGGTGGTCGGACATGTATGCAGCCTGTTCAGCGACGAGGAATGCTACAACTTCTTCAGAGCAGCAGGATACCAAACCGATTAAACGCGACACGCTCTAGTTCAGCAGGTCCGGCAGGATCGTCACGATCGCCGGGAACAGCCACAGCAGCCCCAGACCCAGCACCTGGATCCCCACGAAGGGCAGCACCCCGCGATAGATGTTCCCCGTCGTCACCTGCGGTGGCGCCACGCCGCGCAGGTAGAACAGGGCGAAGCCGAATGGCGGTGTCAGGAACGAGGTCTGCAGGTTCACCGCGATCATGATCGTCACCCATGCCGGGTCGAGCGTGCCGCCATAGATCACCGGCCCCACGATCGGGACCACGATGTAGATGATCTCGAGGAAGTCGAGCACGAAGCCGAGAATGAACAGGATCACCATGACGACGAGGAACACGACCATCTCGTTGTCGAAGCTGCGCAGGTATTGCTGGATGTGGTGCTCTCCCCCGAAGGAGATCAGCACGAGGTTCAGCAGCTGCGAGCCGATGAGGATGGTGAAGACCATCGACGTGACCTTCGCCGTCTCGCGCACCACCGGGCTGAGGATGTTCGACCGGAACAGCACCCAGCAGGAGAACAGCAGCCCGAAGAAGGCGAAGTGATAGGCGATCTGGGACAGCACATACGCCACCCAATCCTCGAACGGCACCACCTGCCGGGTGATCCTGAGGTCGAAATTCACGCCCAGAAGGATCATGATGACCAGCGCGAAGCTCGCCCAGATCACGATCTTCGACTTGCCGTTTTCTTCCTTCAGCTTGCGATAGGCCGCGAGCATGATGGCGCCCGCCGCACCGAGCGCGGCCGCCGGCGTGGGATTGGTGATGCCGCCGAGGATGGAGCCCAGCACCGCGACGATGAGGATCAGCGGCGGGAAGACGACGCGCAGAAGCTCGTTGCGCGACATGCGGATCACCGCCTCTCGCACGCCGTAGATGGCGAGAATCGTCGGCACGGCGAGGATCAGGAAGGTCGCGCCGGAACCCATGACCGGCGTTATGAACAGGATGTCGAACAGCAGCGCCAACGCCACGCCCCCCGCCCCCACATAGAGCGGTGTCGGGTCCGAGGCCGGCGAAACGCCACGCGCCACGACGAGCATGAGCGCGAACAGGACAAAGATCGTCGCCACGCCCGAGCCGATCGGAGCGACCGCGTCGCGCGCCTCTGCGAAGGCGTCGGCGATCTCTTCTTCGGTCAGTTCCTCCGGATCAACTTCTTCCTCAGCGGCGGTTGCATTCGCGGCCTGCAGTTCGACGGCGCGGTCCCAGGCCTCCTGGCCGTGCAGGTCGATCATCGCGGCCTGGCACTGTTCGGAGACGTTGGTCCTGAGCGTCCGTTCTTCCTGTGTGCCGGTCTCCGTCAGGAAGGCGGTCTGACTGCCGATCAGGCCGCCGCCGCTTGCAAGGCCGACCGCGATGAGGATTGCCGCCGGCGCAGCCAGGAACCAGGTCAGGGCCTCGTTCCGCGTGACCGGCTCGGACTTGCTTGTGCCGCCCAGTTCGACGGCGGGCGCCTTGGACGGGTTGATCAGCGCGAAGCCGAAGGCATAGGCGCCATAGAGAACGGCCAGGAATATTCCGGGCAGAAGTGCCGCCTGGAAGAGCGTGCCGACCGACAGGACCGCGGGCTCGCCGAGGTAGGTGAGCGCGTCGTTGCAGCCGGCGAGCTGCGCGCGGGTCTCCTGCCCCGTGGCGTAGAGGTCGCCCACGAGCGTTCCGAGCAGCACGATCACGATCGAGGGCGGGATGATCTGCCCCAGCGTGCCCGAGGCCGCGATCACGCCGGTGGCAAGCTCGGGGGAGTAGTTGTTCCGGAGCATCGTGGGCAGGGCCAGAAGGCCCATGGTCACCACGGTGGCGCCCACGATGCCTGTCGAGGCGGCGAGGAAAGCGCCCACGATCACGATGGATACGGCCAGACCGCCCGGCAGCGGGCCGAAGACGCGCGCCATGGTGGTCAGCAGCTCCTCGGCGATCTTGGAGCGTTCCAGCGTGATGCCCATCAGGACGAACATCAGAACGGCCAGAAGCGTCTCGATGGACTGGCCCGCAATCACGCGCTCGTTCATGCGGTTGACGATGAAGGAGATGTTGCGCTCCATCGCCACTTCCCAGCCGCCGGGAAACAACGGTTCCTCGATGCGTGGCAATTCCGGGTATCGGAAGACGGATATCGACTCTCGGATCACCCCTTCGGCCACGAGCGCGGAATATTCAACCGAACCCGTGTCGATGGCCTGGTGGATCAGCAGCCCCGCGGAATCCAGCGCGGCGATGATCGCGAACGAGATCATGCCCGCCCCGGCGATGGCGAACGCCACCGGAAAGCCTGTCATGATCCCCGCGAACAGCGTCAGGAACACGATGATCAGGCCTATCTCGACCCCATCCAATCCGAACAGCATGGTTCGTCTTTCCCCTCATTACGGCGCGTTTCTTGCGTGCCGTCTGTCCCCAATTCGCCCGTCTTCGGCCCGCTCAGATTGAACCGGAATGGATGGCGTGTTCCAGATCCTCGGCCTCGTCGCCCGTCTTGTCGCGATCGAGATACTTGTTCTCGCTCCCTTCACCCTCGACCCATTCGAGGTAGGATCGCCAGAAGACGGCGATGGCCTGCAGGAAGACCATCACGCAGAACAGCACGATCAGCACCTTGAACAGGAAGTAGGCGTTGAAGCCGTTCGGGCTGAAGCCGATGGTCTCCACGTTCCAGCGGAAGATGCGGGCCTGCATCAGCATGCGGTCGATCTCGCTGGTGGAGGTGACCGAGGGCGTCATCAGGTGGCGCCACATGAAGAACCACGCGTAGAGATAGGTGATGACGATTGCGGGCATCATGAAAAACAGCGCGCCGAACATGTCGATCACCTTTTTCGTGCGGAACTTCACCGCCGAATAGACCAGGTCGACGCGCACATGGCTGCCCTGCACGAATGTATAGGCAACGCAGAGCGTCACCACGATGGCATTCCAGAACTTCAGGCCCTCGGCCCACCAGCTCAGGTCGAAGGCGACGGCCGTGCCGAACGGTCCGAGCTCGATCGCGGCGACGCGGAAGATGCGCTGCAGGAACACGATCATCACCTGGATGAGCACCATAACGAGGCCCGCCCAGGCAGCGGTCCGTCCGACCGCGTTCGCGACGGCCTCGAGTATGCGGACGGCGGTCCAGAGGATCTCGCGCTTCCAGGCCATGCCGAGCGCGGTGAGAATGAGAAAGGTCGTGAACACGACGAAGAAGAATTCGACCGAAGCGCCGTAATAGATGAAGCGCATCACCGCTTCGGGATTGCTCCAGTCGAGCCAGTCGCCGGGATTGGTGATCGCGACGAACAGGTAATAGGGCGACATCGCGATGTTCTGCAGCACCCAAAGGACGAATTCGATCATGTGGTGATCCCTCGAAGGCCAGCCCAGGTCTCGGGCATGTCCGCTCCCGGCAATTGAAAGAGCCCCGCCCGGTGCGCAGAAGGCGCCGGGCGAGGCATAGCTGGGGTCGCGATCAGGCCGCGTTCACGCGGTTACGCTGGCGCATGTACTCACCGTCGCCGATCTCGTACCAGGCCGAGGATTCCTCCATGGACGCGAAGTAGCTCTCGGCGATCTCGGCATAGATCGGGTCGTCCATGTTCTCGGCGTTGACCTCGGCGGAGGCGCGACCAAACGCGTCCCAGACGTCGTCCGGGAATTCGCGGGGCGTCACGCCTTCCGACATCAGACGGGCGAGTGCGGCACCATTCTCGGCCAGCGAGAGCGCGGTGTTCTGCGCATGTGCGGCTTCGGCGGCGACCTTCACGATCTGCTGCTGCTGCGCGGTCAGCGATTCCCACACTTCGAGGTTGAACGACAGGTGCAGGGCCGAGCCCGGCTCGTGGAAGCCGGCGGTGTAGTAGAGGTTCGTGACCTCCTGAAAGCCCAGACGCTCGTCCGCGTAGGGACCGATCCACTCGGCACCGTCGATCTGGCCCGAGGCCAGCGCCTGGTAGATTTCGCCGCCGGGGATGTTCTGCACCGACGCGCCGAGACGCCCGAGCACCTGGCCGCCCTGGCCCGGCATGCGGAAGCGCAGGCCCTGCAGGTCGTCGGCCGAGTTGATCTCGGTGTTGAACCAGCCGCCGGGCTGCATCGCGGTCATGCCGCACATCAGCGGCTTGAGGTTGAACAGCGACGACAGGTTGTCGTGCAGTTCCTGCCCGCCGCGGCGGTAGTACCAGTTCGACATTTCCTGGCTGGTCATGCCGAAGGGCACCGACGTCATGAAGGCGAAGGCCGGGTGCTGGTTGAGGAAGTAGTATTCGGCGGAGTGGTAGACGTCCGCCTGCCCGGCGGAGACCGCGTCGAACACCTCGAAGGCGCCCACGAGCGAGCCCGCGGGCATCTTGTTGAACGACAGCTGACCGTCGGTCATCGCGGTGATGTAGTCGATGGCGAGCTGTGCGGCATCGTCAAAAACGGCGAAGCCGTCGGGAACCGACGTGACCATGGTCAGCGTGCGGTTGCCTTGGGCATAAGCCGGTGCCGCAAGCGTAGTGGTAGCGGCTGCTGCGCCGCCGAGTGCCGACGTGCGCAGGAATGAACGGCGATCCATTGGTATCCTCCCAGTTGGATGGTCCGCAGACCTCTTGCGGGTCGCGGATTTGGTATTCGCAGTGCGCGGAACGTTAGCGAAGGGTTTGGCGTCGCGAAACAGATTTTCGCCCCCGAAATGCACTTTTTTGTAAAATTTCCTTACCAAAATGGCTCAGACATCGGCTATTCAACCCAAGGTTGTAGGTCGGTAGCGCTATCCTCCCGTCATGGTGGCCAATCGGGCCGCCGGCCGTGAATCGACTGTGCCCCGTCTGGACAATTGGCGCCCAACATCCCCACCCCGCAAACGGGGCCACCGACGGACAACCGACGCCCGGCTTGCGGGGCCGGGCAAGCTGCGCCGTCGCCTCGGCTCCGATGCGCAGGCCGTGTAGAAAGTTGCGCATCCACCCCCTGTCGCGACATATTGTTCACGAACCGCGCCGTTTCGCGGTTGACGCCCCCCGGTGGCGGACCTAGTGTTCCGCCCGACGCAGACAGGAGGCCGGGATGATTTCCCTTATCGTAATCGTAGGCAGGACGCGCATGGGTCGGTGACGACAGCCATATGGCAAGCCCATGCGCCCTCGGAACCCTCCGGGGGCTTTTTTGTGCCGGCGGCATGGAACGCAGCAGGCCGAATACGCAAATGGATCGTGGAACAAATGGAAGGATGCCCGCGATGAAACCCGACGCAACGGGCCAGATGACAGGCGCGAAGATGGTGGTCGAAGCTCTCAAGGAACAGGGCGTCGAGGTGGTGTTCGGGTATCCCGGCGGCGCCGTGCTGCCGATCTATGACGAGGTGTTCCAGCAAAACGCCATCCGCCACATCCTTGTCCGTCACGAACAGGGCGCGGTGCATGCCGCTGAAGGATATGCGCGCGCCACCGGCAAGCCGGGCGTGGTCCTCGTGACCTCGGGCCCGGGCGCGACCAACGCGGTCACGGGCCTTGTCGATGCGCTGATGGATTCGATCCCGCTCGTCGTGCTGACGGGACAGGTGCCGACCTTCATGATCGGCTCTGACGCGTTCCAGGAGGCCGACACGGTCGGCATCACCCGGCCCTGCACCAAGATGAACTGGCTGGTGAAGGACACCGACAGGCTGTCCGGCACGATCCACGAGGCGTTCCACATCGCCACGCACGGCCGTCCGGGCCCGGTGCTGGTGGACATTCCCAAGGATGTGCAGTTCGCTACCGGCAGCTACACGGCGAAACCGAAGGCCAGGGTCGACCACTACCAGCCCCGCCTGAAGGGCGATACCGCCATGATCGAAGCGCTGGTCGAGGCGATGGAAACCGCCGAGCGGCCGGTCTTCTACACCGGTGGCGGCGTGATCAATTCAGGGCCCAAGGCCTCCGCGCTCCTGCGGGAACTGGTTGAGGCGACGGGCTTCCCGGTCACCTCGACGCTGATGGGCCTCGGCGCCTACCCGGCCTCGGGCAGGAACTGGCTGGGCATGCTGGGGATGCACGGGCTCTACGAGGCCAACCTCGCGATGCACGGCTGCGACCTGATGATCAACATCGGCGCGCGTTTCGACGACCGCATCACCGGACGGATCGCGGATTTCAGCCCCGGCAGCCGCAAGGCGCATGTCGATATCGACCCCTCCTCGATCAACAAGGTGATCCACGCCGATTTCCCGATCATCGGCGACGTGGCCCATGTGCTGGAAGACATGCTGCGCATCTGGAAGGCGCGCGGACGCAAGACGAACGCGGCCGCGGTCGCGACCTGGTGGCAGCAGATCGAGGCGTGGCGCGCGGTCGACTGCCTGAGCTACAAGAACTCCGAGACCACCATCAAGCCGCAATACGCGCTGGAACGGCTGGAGGCCCTGACGAAGGGTCACGACCGCTACATCTGCACCGAGGTCGGCCAGCACCAGATGTGGGCGGCGCAATACCTGGGCTTCGAGGACCCCAACCGCTGGATGACCTCCGGGGGCCTCGGCACCATGGGCTACGGCACGCCCGCCTCCATCGGCGTGCAGATCGCTCACCCCGATGCGCTGGTGATCAACGTGGCGGGCGAGGCGTCGTGGCTGATGAACATGCAGGAGATGGGCACGGCGGTGCAGTACCGCCTGCCGGTCAAGCAGTTCATTCTCAATAACGAGCGGCTCGGCATGGTCCGTCAGTGGCAGGAGCTTCTGCACGGCGAGCGCTATTCGCACAGCTGGTCCGAGGCCCTGCCCGATTTCGTGAAACTGGCCGAGGCCTTCGGGGCCAAGGGCATCCTCTGCACCGACCCCGGGGATCTGGACGACGCGATCATGGAGATGCTGGACCATGACGGCCCGGTCATTTTCGACTGCCTCGTGGAAAAGCACGAGAACTGCTTCCCCATGATCCCCTCGGGCAAGGCGCATAACGAGATGCTGCTGGGCGAGGCCGAGACGAAGGGCGTGATCGACGCCGAAGGCGGCGTTCTGGTCTGAGCCACGCCAAACGCCGGCACGAGTATCGCGGGCGGGTCCGACACGGGCCCGCCCGCCTGCTTTTGGCCTTGCGGCCCGCGCCCGACCACCGGCCCCGGACCGGTGCGACAGGCGAATTCCACGGCCAGGTTGCAACCTGAGCCAAGGCTGTTAGCCTTTATGCGACACAACACTGTCGCATTTTGGCTATGCCCCGTCGTCCCGCACCATGTTCGGCGGGCGCATTCCCCATCCGATGCGTCGAACAGACAATAACAGGAAGGAGGGGCTCTTGTTCAAACATATCATGGTTCCGGTGGACCTTGCGCATGAGGGGCAGCTTGACCGGGCGCTCGGTGTCGCGGCGGATCTGGCCGGGCATTACGGTGCGCGCGTCACCTATGTGGGCGTGACCGTGCCACAACCCAGCAGCGTGGCTCACACCCCGCAGGAATTCGCGGAAAAGCTTGCCCTTTTCGCCGCCGTGCAGGGCGAGACACGGGGCGTCGCGGCGCCCGCAAGCCATCCGATCGTCTCCCATGACCCGGCCGTCGACCTCGACAAGCAGCTTCTGGCCGCCTCCGAGGAGCTGAAGGCCGATCTGATCGTGATGGGAAGCCACATCCCGCGGTTCCTCGACCTCAGAAGCCATGGCGGGCACCTCGCCTCGCTCAGCCATCATTCGGTGATGCTGGTGCGCGACGAGGCCTGAGGCCACCCGACGACGCGGCGCCTCGCGAGAGGGCGGCCGCACCGAAAAAACAGGGATAATAAGAATGACCGACGACACGAACATGCAAGGGATACCCGAGCCCGAAGGGGACGTGGACCTCATCGAGACCGACTATGACATCGGTCAGGACAATATCGAAGGCGCCGTGGGGCCCTTCGGCTTCGACATTCACAATCCCGTCTTCCTGATCTCGGGCCTCTCGGTCGTGGCCTTCGTGGTCTACGCCCTTCTGGCGCCGACACACGCGGCCGATTTCTTCGGCTGGCTGCGGCCCGCGCTGACATCGACCTTCGACTGGTTCTTCCTGCTGTCGGCCAATATCTTCGTCATCTTCTGCCTCGCGCTGATCGTTCTGCCCGTCGGCCGCGTGCGGCTCGGCGGGGCGGACGCCACCCCGGACTACAGTTATGCGGGCTGGTTCGCGATGCTCTTTGCCGCAGGCATGGGCATCGGGCTGATGTTCTTCGGCGTGCTCGAGCCGGCCTACTACTTCGCCACGCCGTGGGGCGACGAACCCCTCGGCACCATCCGGCCCTTCACCGAGGATGGCATGCTGATCGAGGGCAACATCGCGGAGGCCCGGCAGATGGCGCTCGCGGCCACCTCCTATCACTGGGCGCTGCACCCATGGGCGATCTACGCGGTGGTGGCGCTCGCGCTGGCGCTCTTCACCTACAACAAGGGCCTGCCGCTGACGATCCGGTCGGCCTTCTACCCGCTTCTGGGCGAACGGGTCTGGGGCTGGTGGGGTCACATCATCGACACGCTCGCCGTCTTCGCCACGCTCTTCGGCCTCGCCACCTCGCTGGGCTTCGGCGCACAGCAGGCAAATGCCGGGCTGAACTACATCTACGGCATTCCGCAGAGCGTTACCGTGCAGGTGATCCTGATCGTCGCCATCACGGCCATCGCCCTGATCTCGGTGCTGCGCGGCCTGGACGGCGGCGTAAAGGTCCTGTCGGAAATCAACATGGGCCTCGCGCTCCTGCTGCTGCTCTTCGTGCTCTTCGCCGCGGGCGCTGCCACGATCCTGACGGAGTTCGGCCAAGGCATCGTCGGTTATTTCCGCGAGGTCGTACCGCTGTCCAACCCGTTCGGACGCGAGGATGACGGCTACCGCGAGGGCTGGACGGCCTTCTACTGGGCGTGGTGGATCAGCTGGTCGCCCTTCGTGGGCATGTTCATCGCCCGTGTCTCGCGCGGGCGCACGGTGCGCGAATTCGTGACCTGCGTGCTGATCATCCCCTCGCTCGTCTGCGTCCTGTGGATGGCCGTCTTCGGCGGGGCCGCGATCAACGACATCGTCGCCAACGGGCAGGACTCGCCCGTCTACGCCAACGTGATCGCCACCTACAGCCCGGAACTGTCGCTCTTCGCGATGCTCGAGACCCTGCCGCTGGCCTCGATCACCTCGACGCTGGGCATCATCCTCGTCATCGTGTTCTTCGTGACCTCGTCGGACTCCGGCTCGCTCGTGATCGACACGATCACCGCGGGCGGCAAGATCGACGCGCCCGTGCCGCAGCGGGTGTTCTGGTGCACCTTCGAGGGTCTGGTGGCCATCGCGCTGCTGATCGGGGGCGGTCTCGCCTCGTTGCAGGCGATGGTGATCTCCACCGGCCTTCCCTTCACGATCGTGCTCCTTCTGCTGTGCTACGCCGTCTGGCGCGGCCTGCGGGCCGAGCCCACCTGAGCCGAAGCAACGAAAACGGACCGAACGGGCGCCTTGCGGGGCGCCCGTTCTCCTTTCGGCCTTGAACGCACGCGCGCCGCGTGCTTTCACCTGCCCGACCCAAAGGGAGGGACAGGACAATGTCGCCGCTCAACATCGAAAAAGGCTCCTCCAGCCATTCCGCCTATGACCTGCGGTCGCACATGTCAGACGAGGTCGAGACCCACACGCTCGCCGTCCTCGTCACGAACGAGGCCGGCGTGCTGGCGCGGGTCATCGGACTCTTCTCGGGCCGGGGCTACAACATCGAAAGCCTCACCGTGGCCGAGGTCGATCACGCGGGCGGGCGATCCCGCATCACCATCGTCACGTCCGGCACCCCGCAGGTGATCAACCAGATCAAGATGCAGCTGGAGCGCATGGTGCCGGTCCACGAGGTCTCGGACCTCACCGTCGAGGGACCGTTCGTCAGCCGCGAACTTGCGCTGATCAAGGTGGTGGCGCGGGGCGAGCACCGGGTCGAGGCGCTCCGCATCGCCGAGATCTTCCGCGCCAACGTGGTGGACTCGACGCTCGAGAGCTTCGTCTTCGAGATCACCGGCACGCCGGAAAAGGTCGACGCCTTCACCGAACTGATGCGCCCGCTGGGCGAGGTTCGGCTGGCGCGGACCGGCGTCGCGGCCATCGCACGCGGGCTTTGACGGTCCGACCGGCGCGCGCCGGCCCAGGGCTCGCAAGGGGTCCGTCGACCTTCATCCGGCCGCTGATCGGCGCGCCCATCTGATCCGTTACCGACATTTGCCATGTCGCGACAGCGCAAGACGCTTCGCCGGACACGCAGTGGAATCCGCCATCGCCTTCGATGGAGCCGCGCCATGCCCGACGATCTTCGCCCCACAGCCCCGCTGACAGAAACCTCGCAGCTCGCGCAGGTCCGCGCCCCGATCGAACAGGCCCGCGGCCTGCCCAATGCCCATTACACCGACCCCGCGACCATCGCCGCCGAAAACCGCGCCTGCCTCGAGACGACATGGGCCGCCATCGGCGTCGGCGCGGAGGTGCCGGAGCCCGGCGACGCGAAGCCCATCTCCTTCCTCGGCCAGCCGCTCCTGCTGCTGCGCGATGACGACGGCGCGCTCAGGGTCTACTACAACATCTGCCGCCATCGCGGCATGATCCTCGTCGAGACGCCGCGCCGGATCGAGGGCGCGATCCGCTGCCCTTACCATTCGTGGTGCTACGCCAAGGACGGGCGGCTGGTGGCCACGCCCCATGTCGGCGGACCGGGCCAGAACGCCCATCCCGGCATCGCGCGAAACACGCTGGGCCTGATCGAGGTGCCAAGCCATGTGTGGCGCGACGTGGTCTTCGTGAACCTCTCCGGCGACGCCGACCCCTTCGAGACGATGCATGCCGATCTGCTCGAACGTTGGGCGGAATTCGACCAGACGCTGTATCACGGCGGCCCTGGCAGCAGCTTCACGCTCGAGGTCGCCACCAACTGGAAGCTCGCGGTCGAGAACTATTGCGAAAGCTACCACCTGCCCTGGGTGCATCCGGGGCTGAACAGCTATTCCCGTCTGGAGGACCACTACCATATAGAAGCGCCGGGGCGGTTTTCGGGTCAGGGCACCTATGTCTACCGCCAGCTGCGCGGCGAGGATGGCGCCGTCTTCCCGGATTTCGCGGGCCTCTCCGCGAAATGGGACGAAGGCGCGGAATATGTCGCGCTCTATCCCAACCTGCTCCTCGGCGTGCACCGCGATCACGCCTACGCCATCGTGCTGGAACCGGAGGCCCATGACCGCACGCGGGAACATGTGCACCTCTACTATCCCGTCGCCGATACCGACCCCGCGCTCCGCGCGCGCAACGCGGCGCAGTGGAAGGAGGTCTTCATCGAGGATATCGGCGTGGTCGAGGGCATGCAGCGCGGCCGCGCCGCAGCTGGATTCGACGGTGGCCGCTTCAGCCCGGCCATGGACGGACCGACCCATTGCTTCCATGCCTGGGTCGCCGGACGCGTCGCGGCGCTGGAGGAGGCGCAAGGGTGAAAGAGGCGGTGATCGGTATCGGGAGCGCAGGCGCGCGAGCCGCCCTCGACACCGCTCTGCTCGCGGCCCATGGACGGGGCGACGGGACGGCGCTGATCGGGCTTTACACGCAAGCCGCCGAAGCTGCGGACGACCCGGTGGCGCGGTCCTTCTACCTCACCCATGCCTATGTCTTCGCGCTGGAGGCGGGCGATGCGCGCGCGGCTCCGCTCAAAGCCCGTCTCGTGGCGCGCGGCGCCGAGACCGACGACGCCCCCTGACCTTCATCTTTCCAGAAATACGCAAACCCGACGCCCGCCACGGGCTTCGCCCCCTGCCTCTTTAAGCTTTCATTCATCAAACTTGGATGTTCTAAACGTCGAGACGTGCCGGGCGGGATTCGACGCCGTGCGCCCGACCTGAACGACGACCTGAGTGACAACGACGCCTGCGGGAGAAACGAGATGGCCGGCTCCGTGAACAAAGTGATCCTGATCGGCAACCTGGGCCGCGACCCGGAGGTCCGGTCCTTCCAGAACGGCGGAAAGGTCTGCAACCTGCGCATCGCGACGTCGGAGACCTGGCGCGACCGCAACACCGGCGAGCGGCGGGAAAAGACCGAGTGGCACTCCGTCGCGATCTTTTCCGAGGGCCTCGTCAAGGTGGCCGAGCAATATCTGCGAAAGGGCTCCAAGGTCTATATCGAGGGCCAACTCGAGACCCGCAAATGGCAGGACCAGTCGGGCCAGGACCGGTACACGACAGAGATCGTGCTGCGCGGCTACAACTCCAACCTGACGATGCTTGACGGCCGCGATGGGCCCGGTGGTGGTGGCGGTGGCGACAACTACGGCGATGAGCGCGGCGGCGGCGGCGGCCATGATGGTCGCGGCGGCGGACCGGGTGGTGGCGGCAGCGACATGGACGACGAAATCCCGTTCTGAGCCTCTGGCCACTCGGCGAGTGCGAATTTTCGTACGAAAATTCGCATGCCTCCGGCGGGCGTATTTTTCGAAAGATGAAGGCCGGATCGATCCGCCCGGCATCCGGGGAGGCGCAAATGCGGCCTATCAACCACAACCTTGCCGTGACCTTCCCGCCTCCGGTGATGGAGGCCCGGCGCTGGATCGACGGGCGCAGCTTTCCCGCCGAGAACCCCCTGGTCAACCTCAGCCAGGCAGCCCCCGTCGCGCCCCCGCCCGAGCCGCTCGTCCGCGCCATGGCCGAGGCGCTGATCGGCGACCCGTCCTCCCATCTTTACGGGCCCGTGCTGGGCCTGCCCGCGCTTCGCGAGGAACTGGCGCGCCAATGGTCGGCCGTCTACGGGGGCGCGATCACGCCCGCGCAGGTCGCCATCACCGCTGGCTGCAATCAGGCCTTCTGCGCCGCCATGGCCACCATCGCCGGGCCGGGTGACGCGGTGATCCTGCCCCTGCCCTACTATTTCAACCACAAGATGTGGCTCGACATGGCGGGCGTGGAGACGCGGACCCTGCCCACGGGCGACGACCTGCTGCCCGACCCCGAACGCGCGGCCGCGCTGATCACGCCGCGGACCCGCGCCATCGTGCTCGTCTCGCCCAACAACCCGGCCGGCGTGGCCTATCCGCCCGCCCTGATCCGCGCCTTCTTCGATCTCGCCAGGACCCACGGCCTCGCGTTGATCGTCGACGAGACCTATCGGGACTATCTCGACAGCGAGCACGCGCCTCATGACCTCTTCGCCGATCCCGACTGGGACGATACGCTCATCCACCTCTATTCCTTTTCCAAGGCCTACCGGCTGACCGGCCACCGGGTCGGTGCGCTCATGGCCTCCGAGGCACGGTTGGCGGAGGTCGAGAAATTCCTCGACACGGTCGCGATCTGTCCGCCGCAGGTGGGCCAGATCGGCGCGCTCTGGGGGATGCGGAACCTCGGCGACTGGCTCGCCGGGGAACGGGCCGAGATCCTTGCCCGGCGCGATGCCATGGTCGCGGGCTTCCAGCGCCTGTCCGGCTGGCGGCTTCTGGGCTGCGGCGCCTATTTCGCCTATGCGCGGCACCCGTTCGATGCGCCCTCCGACGCGGTCGCGAAGGACCTTGTCGACAGCGCCCATATCCTGACGCTGCCGGGCACCATGTTCGGACCGCGGCTGGCGGAGGGCGGCGACGGACAGGCGGAGGCGACGCTCAGGATCGCGTTCGCCAATGCCGACGTCGCGGGCCTGGCCGAGGTCTGCGACCGGCTGGGCGCGGTGACCCCGTGACGGTGATGCGCCTGGTCGCGACGCACGCAATCGGCCGGGCCTTGTCGGGCCGCGCCTGAGCGCGTAAGTCACCCCGACAGCATCCGCGCGCGCGGGAAGAACACCGGAAACGAAGGATCACGCCCATGGCGGCATCGGCCGGAAAATCGATCTCACGCTTCTTCGTCTGGATCATCCTCGGGCTCCTGTTCATCGCGCTCGCGGGGTTCGGCATCGGCTCCTTCGGGGGCGGGGCGAGCCGGCTCGGCGAGGTGGGCGAGGTCGAGATCACCGCGGAGGACTACGCCCGCGCGTTGCAAAACGAGATCCGCGCCCAGATCGCCCAGACGCAGACGCCCGTGAACCTCGCCGACCTGCGCGCGCGCGGCCTTGACGAGGCGGTGCTGCAGTCGCTGGTGGCGCGCGCGGCGCTGGCCAACGAGGCGCAGCAGCTCGGGCTGTCGGTGGGCGACGCGGCGGTGGCGCGCCAGATCCAGGATTTCGAGGCCTTCGAGGGCGCGAACGGCGGCTTCGACCGCGAGGCCTACGAATTCCTCCTCGCGCAGGAGGGGCTCAGCCCCCGCGAGTTCGAGGAGGACACGCGCGAGGACACCGCCCGGGCGCTCCTGCAATCGGCCGTGATCGGCGCCATCCGCGCGCCGCAGATCTATGGCGAAAGCATCGCGGCCTTTCAGGGCGAGACGCGGGACCTGTCGATCCTGACCCTGACCGAGGCCGATCTGACAGACCCGTTGCCGGACCCCACTCCCGAGGATCTCTCGGCCTTCTACGAGGACTTCCCCGAGCGGTTCGAACGCCCCGAGGCGCGGCGCATCACCTATGCCTGGCTGATCCCGACGCAGATCATGGACGAGGTCGAGGTCGACGAGGAAAGCCTGCGTCGGCTCTATGACAGCCGGATCGGCGTCTACCGCCAGCCGGAGCGGCGGCTGCTGGAACGGCTCGCCTTCGGCAGCGAGGACGCGGCCCGGGCCGCCTATGACGCCATCGCGGCCGGCGAGACCGATTTCGACACGCTGGTCGAGGAACGCGACCTGACGCTTGCGGACGTGGACCTTGGCGAGGTCGCCTTCGAGGACCTGCCCGCCGCGGCCGCCGAGGTGATCTTCGCCGATACCGAAAGCGAGATCATCGGCCCCCTGCCCTCGCGGCTCGGCCCCGCGCTTTATCGCGTGAACGCCGTGCTGGAGGCCACCGAGACGAGCTTCGAGGAGGCCCGCGCCGATCTGCGCGAGGAACTGGCCGATGATGCCGCGCGTCGCCAGATCGCCGTGATGCGCGAGGAAATCGACGATCTTCTGGCCTCCGGCGCGACGCTGGAGGAACTGGCCGAGACGACGCCGATGACCCTTGGCCAGATCGATTTCACCCCAGCCTCCGAGGACGGGATCGCGGCCTATGACGCCTTCCGCGAGGCCGCGCGTGCGGTCGAAGAGCGCGACTTTCCCGAGGTGCTGGACCTTTCCGATGGCGGGCTCTTCGCGCTCCGCCTCGACGAGATCGTGCCGCCGACCGTGCCGCCCCTTGCCGAGATCGAGGACGAGGTCGCCGAGGCCTGGCGCGTGACGGCGCTCCGCGAGGCTCTGACGGCGCGCGCCGATCAGCTGGTGGGCCAGATCGCCACCGGCGCGGCGCTGGAGAGCCTTGGCGATGTCGCCACCGAGACGCAGCTGCGGCGGCAGGACATCATCCCCGACATGCCGCCCACGCTCGTGGCGCAGGCCTTCGAGCTCTCCGGCCCCGGCGATGTCGTGGCGATCCCCGGCGCGCGCTCGGCCCATATCGTGCGGCTCGACGCGGTGAACCCCGCCGCGCGCGATGCGGACGACACCGGCATGCTGTTGCAGATCCTCGATCAGACCGTCGCGCAATCCATGGCGCAGGACATTTTCGAAAGCTACGGGCGCGCGCTGCAGGACGATGCGGGCATCCGCCTCGATCAGAGCGTGATCAACGCCGTGCACGCGCAGTTCCCGTGAGCGCGCGGCCATGGCCCTGACCCCCGAGTTCGCGGATTTCGAGGCCGGGTGGAACGCCGGCCGGAACCAGCTGGTCTATGCCCGGCTGGCCGCCGATCTCGACACGCCCGTCTCGGTGATGCTCAAGCTCACCGATGCGGGGCGCGATGCGTTCATTCTTGAATCGGTGACGGGCGGCGAGGTGCGCGGGCGCTACTCCATCATCGGGATGAAGCCCGACCTGATCTGGGAATGCCGGGGTGAAGGGGCCCGTGTGAACCGCGCCGCGCGTTACGACCGCGACGCGTTCGAGCCGTGCGAGGCCCCGCCGCTCGAGGCGTTGCGCGGTCTTCTGGCCGAGTCCGCCATCGACATGCCCGCCGACCTGCCCGCCGCCGCCGCCGGCCTCTTCGGCTATCTCGGCTATGACATGATCCGGCTGGTGGAGCATCTGCCGGACGTGAACCCGGACCCGCTCGGCCTGCCCGACGCGGTGCTGATGCGGCCCTCGGTCATCGCCGTGCTCGACGGGGTGAAGGGCGAGGTGACGGTCGTGGCCCCCGCCTGGGTGGGGTCGGGCCTGTCGGCGCGGGCGGCCTATGCGCAGGCGGCCGAGCGTGTGTCGGACGCGCTGCGCGATCTGGAACGCGCGCCCTCGGTCGCCGCGCGCGAGATGGGCGACGCCCAGCCGCTGGGCGAACCCGTTTCGAATTTCTCCCATGCGGGCTATCTCGCCGCCGTGGAGAAGGCCAAGGACTACATCCGCGCGGGCGACATCTTCCAAGTGGTGCCGTCGCAGCGCTGGCGCCTCGATTTCGCGCATCCGCCCTTCGCGCTTTACCGCGCGCTCAGGCGCACGAACCCCTCGCCCTTCATGTTCTACTTCAATTTCGGCCCGTTCCAGGTGGTGGGCGCGAGCCCCGAGATCCTCGTGCGGGTCTTCGGCGGAGAGGTCACGATCCGCCCGATCGCCGGCACCCGCAAACGCGGGCAGACGCCCGAGGAGGACCGCGCGCTCGAGGCCGACCTGCTGGCGGACGAAAAGGAACTGGCCGAGCACCTGATGCTGCTCGATCTGGGGCGCAACGACGTAGGCCTTGTCGCCAAGATCGGCACCGTGCGCCCGACCGAGGAATTCATCGTCGAGCGCTATTCCCACGTGATGCATATCGTCTCGAACGTGGTGGGCGAGCTGTCGGAGGATCACGACGCGCTCTCGGCGCTGCTGGCCGGTCTTCCGGCGGGCACCGTGTCGGGCGCGCCCAAGGTCCGCGCGATGGAGATCATCGACGAGCTGGAGCCGGAGAAACGCGGCGTCTACGGCGGCGGCGTGGGCTATTTCAGCGCGGGTGGCGACATGGACATGTGCATCGCGCTGCGCACGGCGGTGGTGCAGGACGGCACGCTCTATATCCAGGCGGGCGGCGGGGTGGTCTATGACAGCGACCCGCAGGCGGAGTTCGAGGAGACCGAGAACAAGGCCCGCGCCATCCGCCGCGCAGCCGAGGATGCGGGGCTGTTCAGCGGGCGGAACGGTTAGGGCAGGCCCCCCGGTCGGGTTCCACGCGGCGCGGGCTTGTCGAGGCTACCACGCAGCGGGCGCGCTCATGGATCGCGAAGGTCTGTCTCGGCCCTTTGCGAACGGTCAAACCTACCGCAGATGCGGCAGGCGCAGCCTAAGGGCGAAAGGCTCTTAGGCATCATTAGCTGTGTACTCGCCCACCTCGCGCTTACTCACCGCAGCCGCGAGCTTAGAGGTCCGGTCAATCAGGCTGGCGATGTTCTCGTTGAGCTTTTCTGTGAACGATGTGGTCAATGCGACAGGTGCCTTACCACGCTGAATCATCGGTACGAGATTACACAGTTCGCCCTTCTCGTTCAGTTCGGGATGGAACCAGAACGGTTGGTGAGCCATCGAATTGCGAATGGTCCGCAGGTCGTTGAGATCGCCCTTCAGGGTCTTCAACTTGCCCTCGGTCATGAAATGGCGCGCAATCAGCAGCACCACATTGATCCGCCGCTCGAAGGTGAGCGGGGTCAGCAGCCCCTCGTCAAACGCAGCCTGCACCTCGCCGCGCCTTACGCGGTCGCCCAGCATGAAATACACAATGGCCGCGCTCATGTGCCGCTCTATGGTAAAAGCACCGCCAAGCACGCCGCCGCGTACCTGCCTTACCCAATCGTAAATTGCCTGCTGACGAACTTTGATGTCGAAGCCCTCAGCCACAGGCTTGGGTCCACCCTTTCCCCAATTCGTTGCACCATCTTCGATCATCAATTTGGCTCTTTCTTAAACTCGGAAAACGCGCGAAAGCGCAGAAGTTTGCTATGAATGGCGCCTCTTGGCCGAAAGCGCGACCACAATTCGCTACTTTGCAACGCCCTCTTCCTGCGCACTGCTACTGTTTAGGTCGGTCCAAGCTACACTTGCAGCGAAAATCCGCTCCGTCCGAAACCCGGACTTTCAGCGATAACGCCTCCCCCGACCTCCCGGGCTCTCGCCTACTCCTCGGCCAACCGCTGCAGCACCGCCGAGACGGGCGCTATGGCCACGCCCTCGTTACGGTCGCCCAGCGCCCATGAAAACAGCGCCGTGACCGTGTCGGGCCGGGTTCTGCCGGCCACCACCACGGCGCCCTCCTGCACGGCGGCGAACTCGGCGCGACCGAGATAGCGGGTGATGACCGTCGCGCGCTGATCCTCGTCGTCGAGCAGCCGGAAGAGCGTCGCCGCAGGCACATCCGCGCGTGCGGCCGTCTGCTCGGCGGTATTCAGTCCGCGCGGGAAGGCGACGAAGCCCTGCCCCTCGCCCGCCGCGGCGCCTACGGCGGCCTCGAGCACCACGCGTTCGGACTGGACCCTGCTGTCAGGCGTGTCCATCAGCGCGATGGCCTCGGGCACGCGGGCGCGCGCCGACGCGAGCGCGACCTCGATGTCGCTGGCCGTCGCACCCTCGGGAATGACGCTGGCCAGCATCAACACCTCGAAGCCCGCATCGCGATAGATCGCGGCACGCTCGGCGGCGTTGGGCCGGGACGGGTCGATGGCGAAGGCGACAGGGAAGGTGAAGCGCGTCAGCGTCTCGATATCCAGCCGCTCGTCAGGCTCGTCGATCAGGATGACGGCGATGAGCGGACGCGTCTCGGTGGCGTCGAAGGGCGCGGCATGGGCCTCGATGGCGGGCCGCTCGGCGGCCTCCGCATCGGGTGGCAGCGCCATGTCTTCGTCGAACCGGGCGACGGGCAGGTCCGACGTCGCCCCCCCGTCGTCCGGTTCGGGGAGGTTCCGGGCCGGGCTGACGATCTGCGGTAGCGTGCGCTCGACCGTCGGCGCGTCATCGCTATCGGAGGGGCGCAGGACGCGGGGCGGCTCCGACATCTCGCTTGCCGCCGTCTCGCCGGGAACCGGCAGCTCGTCCAACGGCAACAGTGCCAGAGGCGCGCTTTCCTGCGGCGGGACAAGCTGGACCACGGCTGGCGGGCGGGCGGGACGTGCCGTCTCCGGCCCGGCGGCGGGCGGCGTCGCCTCGGCCCTGTCGGCCTCTTCCCCGGATGGCTCTGCCGCGGCGTCCGGTGACCCGGCGATGATGTCCGGGTCGCGCGCATCGCCATCGTTGGCCTCCCCGGCCACGTCAGGCACCTGCGCCGGCTCGGGATCACGCGACTCGGGCGCAGACGGTTCAGGCTCAGTCGGGTCAGGCGCAGGGGGCGCAACGCTCTGCGCATCGGCCTCGGCGCTCGCGTCGGGCTCCAGCTGCGCAAGCGGAGCGGGTGCCTGTTCCGTGCGCGTTACGGGCGCATCGCCCCCCGAGGACGGAAGCGCCACGTCATCGGCTTCGATCACGCCCGGGTTCGACGCCTCGGGGGCGACGGCGATGCCGGGCTGCGGGGCGGGCGCGGTGTCGATCCCGCCCGGCGTGGGCGGCAGGCTCACCTCGGGGGCGGACGAGGATCGGACCGACAGCGCGTCATCGGTGCCCGGCAGAACCGGCGTCTCCTCCGGCGGGGGGCGGTTGAACTCGGACCCGGCGGGCAGCGGAATGCCCTCGGAGGCCGCTCCCGACTCCGGGTCGAGGGAGGGACCGGGCTGCGCGCCTTCGAGCGCGGCCACTGCGGGTGGAACGGAGTGTGGAACGGAGGGTGACGCGTCCGCATCGCTGTCGGCCGCGTCATCGGATGCCGTGTCCACGGATTGCGGCGTCTCGGGCTCCGCGATCTCTACCGACTCATCGGCTTCGGCCTGTGGAGCCGGCGCGCCGGACGCGGTCTCGGTCTCGGTTTCGGTCGCAGTCTCCGGCGCGATCTCCACGGGCGCACCGGCGGCCTGATCCGACCGCGGCGGCAGCGGCGCGCTCAACGAGACCACCGTCACCACCAGCGCCGAGAGCACGAGGCCCCAGAAAACTCCCACAACTACGCCAGCGCCCATGCCTGCTCACCTTTCCATCGGTTGGGTCTATCGGTCGGGCCGTACCGCCCGATCCAAGCCCTGACGGCGGCCTGCTCGTGGCCGCCCACACCCCCGGTTCTCATCCTTTGCCCGCCGTTCGTGTCACCGGGGCGCGACTTGACCCCGGAGCGCGGCTTTGAAACATGTATAGCCCGGGCGCGGCGCGCCTTCACCCCTTTTCGCGAGGCCTGCGCGATGCTGCTGCTGATCGACAACTACGACAGCTTTACATACAACCTCGTCCATTATTTCGGCGAGCTTGGCGCGGTGCCGCACGTCGTGCGCAACGATGCGCTTTCGGTGCAGGACGCGCTGGCGATGAAACCCCGCGCCATCGTGCTGTCGCCCGGCCCCTGCGATCCGGCGCAGGCGGGCATCTGCCTGCCGCTGACGCGCGCCGCCGCCGGTGCGGGCATCCCGCTTTTCGGCGTGTGCCTCGGGCATCAGGCCATCGGCGAGGCCTTCGGCGGCCGCGTGATGCGCCATTCGGAAATCGTTCACGGCAAGCTGGGCCGGATCCGGCACGAGGGACAGGGCGTCTTCGCCGGCCTGCCCTCGCCGCTTTCGGCCACGCGCTACCACAGCCTCGTGGTCGACCGCGAAAGCCTGCCCGCGGAGCTGGAGATCACCGCCGAGCTGGAGGATGGCACGATCATGGGCCTTCGCCATCGCCGCCACCCGATCGAGGGCGTGCAGTTCCACCCCGAAAGCATCCGGTCCGAACACGGGCACGCGCTTCTGAAGAATTTCCTGACCCGTGCAGCGGAGGCGGTCCCGGCATGAGCGACACGATGAAACCCCTGATCTACGCGGCCTCCGAAGGCCCGCTCAGCCGCGCGCAGGCGGAAGCCGCCTTCGAGGAGCTGTTCGAGGGCACGGCGACCCCGGCGCAGGTGGGCGGCTTCCTGATGGCCATGCGCGCGCGCGGCGAATCCGTCGCGGAATACGCGGCCGCCGCCAAGGTGATGCGCGCCAGGTGCGTGAAGGTCGCCGCTCCGGAGGGCGCGATGGACATCGTGGGCACCGGCGGCGACGGGATGGGGACGCTCAACATCTCCACCGCCGCGGCCTTCGTCGTGGCCGGCGCCGGCGTGCCCGTGGCCAAGCACGGCAACCGCAACCTCAGCTCGAAATCCGGCGCGGCGGATGCGCTGAGCGAGCTGGGTGTCAACGTGATGGCGGGCGCCGAGGTCGTGGAACGGTGCCTGAGGGAGGCCGGGATCGGCTTCATGATGGCGCCGATGCATCATCCGGCGATGAAACACGTGATGCCCGTCCGGCAGGAGCTGGGCTCCAAGACGATCTTCAACATCCTCGGGCCGCTGACCAACCCCGCGGGCGTCAAACGCCAGCTGACCGGCGCCTTCGCGATCGACCTGATCTTTCCGATGGCCGAGACGTTGCAGGACCTCGGGGCCGAGGCCGCTTGGCTCGTCCATGGCAGCGACGGGACAGACGAGGTCTCGATCGCGGGCACCACGCAGGTGGCCGAACTCAGGGACGGGCGCATCCGCGGGCGCGAGGTGCACCCCGAGGACGCGGGCCTTCCGGTGCACGATTTCCGCGACATCCTCGGCGGCACGCCGGCCCGGAACGCCGCGGCGCTGCGCGCGCTGCTGGAGGGCGAGACGGGCGCCTATCGCGACGCGGTTCTGCTGAACGCCGCCGCCGCGCTGGTGGTGGCGGATCGCGTGTCACACCTGCGCGACGGGGTCGAGATCGCGGTCGAAAGCATCGACAGCGGCGCGGCGAAACGCGCCGTCGAGACGCTGGCGCGCATCACGTCGGCGGCGAGCTGAAGGGGGAAGGCGATGGCGACGATCCTCGACAAGATCAAGGCATACAAGCTCGAAGAGATCGCGGCGGCCAAGGCCGTGCGACCGCTCGCCGCCGTGGAGGCCGACGCGCGCGACGCGACCCGCGTTCGGCCCTTCGCGGCGGCCCTCATGAAAGCGCAGGAAACAGGCTACGGTTTGATCGCCGAAATCAAGAAGGCGAGCCCCTCGAAGGGGCTGATCCGCGCCGATTTCGACCCGCCGGCACTGGCGCGCGCCTACGAGGCCGGCGGCGCCACCTGCCTGTCGGTGCTGACCGACGCGCCCTCCTTTCAGGGCGCGCCCTCCTACCTGCGCGCGGCGCGCGACGCCACCGCCCTGCCCGTCCTGCGCAAGGATTTCCTCTACGATCCCTACCAGGTGGCCGAGGCGCGGGCCTGGGGGGCCGACTGCATCCTGATCATCATGGCCAGCGTCGAGGACGGCCTCGCCGCCGAACTGGAGGATGCTGCGCGCCACTGGGGGATGGACGCGCTGATCGAGGTGCATGACGCCGCCGAGCTTGACCGCGCGCTGGCGCTGGAAAGCCGGCTGATCGGGATCAACAACCGCGATCTCAACACCTTCGAGACCACGCTGGAAACGACGCGGACGCTGGCGCCGCGTGTGCCGGAGGGGCGGATCGCGATCTCCGAATCCGGCCTTTTCACGCCCGCCGACCTCGCCGACATGGCCGGGTGCGGCGCGCGCAGCTTCCTGATCGGCGAAAGCCTCATGCGGCAGGCGGACGTGGCCGGCGCCACGCGCGATCTGCTGGCCAACCCCGTCCCGGTGCCCGCATGAGCGGCAAGCTCACCCATTTCGACGCGAGCGGACAGGCCCATATGGTCGATGTCTCGGAAAAGGCGGCGACGGCCCGGCTGGCGGTGGCCGAGGGCCATGTGCGCATGACGCCGGAGACGCTGGCGCTGGTGGAGGCGGGCGACGCGAAGAAGGGCGACGTTCTGGGCGTCGCGCGGCTGGCCGGGATCATGGGGGCGAAACGCACGGCGGACCTCGTGCCGCTCTGCCATCCGCTGCCGGTGACGAAAGTGTCGGTTGAACTGACCCCGGACGCGGCGCTGCCCGGCGTGCGGATCACCGCCACGGTCAAGACCACCGGCCAGACCGGGGTTGAGATGGAGGCGCTGACCGCCGTCTCGGTCGCGGCGCTGACGGTCTACGACATGCTGAAGGCCGCCGAAAAGGGGATGGAGATCGGCGGCATACGTCTCGTCCTGAAGGAGGGCGGCAAGTCGGGGCGCTACGAGGCGGGGCCCTGAGCGTGCGGCAGAGGGCGCATTGCGTATTTTTGGAAAGATGAAGGGGACGGGGCGTGATCACGGTTGAGGAGGCGCTGGCGGCCTGTCTTGCGCTGACGCGGGTGTTGCCGGGCGAGACCGTGGCGCTGGCCGAGGCGGCGGGCCGCGTGCTGGCCGAGCCGGTCTTCGCGACGCGCGATCAGCCGCCCTTCGCGGCCTCGGCCATGGACGGCTACGCGGTGCGGCGCGCCGATGCCGTGCCGGGCGCCCGGCTCAGCGTGGTGGGCGAGGCGCCGGCGGGCCGGGCCTGGGGCGGCGAGATCGGGCCGGGCGAAGCGCTCAGGATCTTCACCGGCGCGCCCATGCCGCGTGGCGCGGACCGCGTCGTCATCCAGGAGGATGTGACGCGCGAGGGCGAGGCGATCGTCATCGGCGATGGGCTCGACGAGGGGCCCCATGTGCGCCCGGCCGGCGCCGATTTCCGCGCCGGCGCGCGGATCGAGGCGCCGCGCCGGCTGAGCCCCGCCGATCTTGCGCTGGCCGCCGCGATGAACGCGCCCGAACTGACCGTCACCCGGCGGCCGTTGGTGGCGCTGATCGCCACGGGCGACGAGCTGGTCCTGCCCGGCGAGACGCCGAGGGACGATCAGATCATCGCCTCCAACACCTACGGGCTGAAGGCGCTGATCGAGGCGGAGGGCGGCATCGCGCGGCTGCTGCCCATCGCACGCGACGATGAGGAGAGCCTGCGCGCCGTGTTCGACCTCGCGCGCGGGGCCGATCTGGTGGTGACCGTGGGCGGTGCCTCGGTGGGCGATCACGACCTTGTGGGCGCGGTGGCCGAAAGCCTCGGGATGGAGCGGGCCTTCTACAAGATCGCAATGCGGCCGGGAAAGCCGCTGATGGCCGGGCGGCTGAGCGATACGGCGCTGCTTGGCCTGCCCGGAAACCCGGTTTCGGCCATGGTCTGCGGGCATCTTTTCCTCGTGCCGATGTTGCGCGGTTTCCTCGGCCTGCGCGCCGGCGAACGGCGGCGCCGAAAGGCCCGGCTGGGCGCGGATGTGGCGGCGAACGGCCCGCGGGAGCATTACATGCGCGCCGAGGTCTTCCCCACCGGCGAGATGCCCGAGATCGTGCCATTCGACCGGCAGGACAGCTCGCTCCTGTCGATCCTGAGCCGCGCCAACGGCCTTATCGTGCGGCCCATCGGCGACCCCGCGCGGACGGCGGGAGAGCTGGTCGAGTACGTGCCCATCGGGCCCATCACGTCGTGACATCCCTGATTCGTTGACAGACGCACCGGAACAGGTGTAGAACGTAACGCGAACGAGTTAGAGCGCCGCGGGACCCGTGGGCCATGCGCGGCAGGAGGAGCACGACAATGCTGACCCGGAAACAGCGCGATCTTCTGGAATTCATCCACAAGCGCGTGCAGCGCGACGGCGTCCCGCCATCCTTCGACGAGATGAAGGAGGCGCTGGACCTGCGCTCCAAGTCGGGCATTCACCGGCTGATCACGGCGCTGGAGGAACGCGGCTTCATCCGGCGGCTGGCGCATCGCGCACGCGCCATCGAGATCGTGAAGATGCCCGACGCGATGGAACGGCCCGGCTTTTCCCCGCGCGTGATCGACGGGGACCGCGCCTCGGCGCAGTCGCCCGCGAAGCCCGCGGGCGCCATGCCGGTCAGCGGCGCCGGCGCATCCAACGTGCCCGTCATGGGCCGGATCGCCGCCGGGACGCCCATCGAGGCGATCAGCGAGGTCGCCTCCCACGTGGCGGTGCCGCAGCAGATGCTGGGCGCAGGCCGCAACCATTATGCGCTCGAGGTGCGCGGCGACTCGATGATCGAAGCCGGCATCAACGATGGCGACGTGGTCGTGATCGAGGAAGGCGCCGCCGCCGACAATGGCGACATCGTCGTGGCCCTTGTCGAGGGGCAGGAAGCCACGCTGAAGCGCTACCGCCGCAAGGGCAGCATGATCGCGCTGGAGGCGGCGAACCCGGCCTACGAGACGCGGGTCCTGCGCGAGGATCAGGTCACCGTGCAGGGCAAGCTTGTCGGGTTGATCCGCACCTACTGACACCCCCCTCAACGGGTCCAGAGCCGGTCGCCCTGCCTGTGCCGGGCGGTCCGGATCGTGATAGCTCCCCCATCGACATGGATGGCCAGCGCGCCGGTCTCCGCGAGGAAATCTGCGTCGATCAGGGTGCAAGGCGCGCTGCCCGCTGCGGCCCGGGCCGCCATCAGGACCGTTGGACCGGCGTCCGGCGCGATACCGTGGATGGCGGGATCCGCCTCCCTGCCCGGTTCCGACAGGATCACGAGGTCATGGGTGGCACAGGCCGCCGCGGCTTCCGCCAGGGCGCGCCGCCCGGCGCCGTGCCAGATGCGCAGACCCTCGAGCGTGATCGACACCCCTGCCCCGGTCGCACGCCAGCCCGCGCGCGCCGCGGCCGCCTCCTGCGTCGCGCCGTCTCCGTCGTTCTCCAGCCAGACACCCGCTACGAACCCGTCTCCGCGCGGGCGCGACAGCGCGCGACCCTCCGGCGTCCACGCGCCGACAAGACGGCCCGTGTCCGAGACCAGCAGATCGGGACGCGCGACCCCGGTCCAGAGCAACGCCGCAAGCGCAAGCGGCAGCGTGCCCGCCCAGCGGCCCCTCCCGCGCCAGAGGATCGCGAAAAGCCCGCCAAGCGCGATCAGGCCCAGCGTGCCCGCAGGCGGGCTGGGCACATGGCTCACCGCGCCGGGCATCTCGGCCACCCGCGCCGACACGTCCAGGATCCAGGCGAGCCCCGGCTGCATCACCGCGAAGGCAAGCCCCGAGAGCCCCAGCGGCCAGAGCAGTGCGGCCACCACCGCGCCGGGGATGATGAGGCTGCCCATCACCGGCACCGTCAGCAGGTTGGCGATCAGGCCGAAGACGGCGATCCGGTTGAAATGCGCCGCCGCGAAGGGTGCCGTGGCGAGCCCCGCGACGGTGGAGGACAGGACGAGGGCGAAGACCCATTTCTGCCAGCCGGGCCGCACCCTCAGCCACTCCGCGCCGCGCAGGCCGTTGAAGACCGCGACAAGCGCCGCCGTCGCGGCAAAGGACATCTGGAACCCCGGCGAGAACAGCGTCTCGGGCCGGTGCAGCAGGATGATGACGCCGGCGATTGCGACCGACCGCAGCGTGATCGCGCGCCGGTCGAGCATCACGGCGGTCAGCATCACGGCGACCTGGATGAAGGCGCGTTCGGTGGCCACGTTGCCGCCCGAGAGCGCGAGGTAGAAGGCGCCCGCCGCCAGCGCTCCGGCGGCGGCCCATTTGCGGATCGGATAGCGCAGGGCCAGCGCCGGGATCAGTGCGAGCGCCAAACGAAGCGCGCCGTAGACGAAGCCCGTCAGAAGCCCCATGTGCAGACCCGAGATCGCCAGAAGATGCGCGGTATTGGCCACGCGCATGTTTTCCACCGTATCGGCGTCGAGGCCGGAGCGGTCGCCTGTCAGGACGGCGGCGGCAAAGGCGCCGGGTTGGCCCTCGATGCGGGCGCGGATCGCCTCGGACATGGCCATGCGCATGTGAAACACCGCCTGCGCGCCCTCGGGCCGCGCCTCGGCCAGCAGCATGGGCGTGCGCGTGTAGCCCACCGCGCCCAGCGACAGGAACCACGCGTGACGCTGGAAATCGAAGCCGCCGGGTTCTGCGGGGCCCGAGGGAGGGCCCAGATGCGCGGTCATCATGACACGCGCGCCGGGTTCGGGGTCGAGCCAGCGCTGTGCGCCATGGAGCGACACGCGCACCCGGCGCGGCGTGCGGTCGGGCGAGACATCGTCGAGGCGAACCCGGTCGAGCGTGAGCCGCGGCACGTCGGAGGCCGAGCGGTCGATGCCCACCACCCGCCCCTCCACCGGGCCGTAATAGCGGAAATCGAGGACGGGGCCCGCGACCTGATGGGCCCGCAGACCCGCCGACGCGAAACCGATCGCCGAGAGCGCCAGCACCAAGCCCAGCGGTGCCAGCGTCTCGCGCCTCCAAAGGCCGAGGGCCAGACCCAGACCGACCAAGACGCCCGCCGCGCCGTATTCCACCGGCCCCGGTTCCACCGGCAGGGCGAAATAGAGCGCCACGCCGATCCCCAGCGCGACCGCCGTCCAGGGCATCAGCGCGCCACGCTGCCCCTGCTGCACCGCGTTCAGCGCGGAAAGGGTGGCGCGGCTCAGCACCCTTGCACCTATCCTCAAGGCTCGGGTAAGTCCCGGTCGTCTTGCCAAGACATGGTTGCCAAATCGTTAACGCGGGCCGCGAAGGCCGTCCGCAAGGGGGACTCATGGCCACTGACGTCGTCACCCGCATCGCGCCCTCGCCCACGGGCACGATGCATATCGGCACCGCGCGCACCGCGCTGTTCAACTGGCTCTATGCCCGCGGGCGCGGTGGCACGTTCCTGCTCAGGATCGAGGACACCGACCGCGCGCGCTCCACCCCCGAGGCGACGCAGGCGATCCTCGACGGGATGACGTGGCTCGGTCTCGACTGGGACGGCGAGGCCGTCAGCCAGTTCGAGCGCAAGGATCGCCATGCCGAGGTGGCGCTGCAAATGCTGGCCGAGGGAACGGCCTACAAGTGCTTCTCAACGCAAGACGACATCCAGGACTTCCGCGACGCCGCGAAGGCCGAGGGACGCTCCACCCTGTTTCTCAGCCCGTGGCGCGACGTGCCGGAGGACCAGCATCCCGACGCGCCCTACGCCGTGCGCCTGAAGGCCCCGCGCGAGGGTGAGACGGTGATCGAGGACGCCGTGCAGGGCACGGTCCGGTTCCGTAACGATCAGCTCGACGACATGGTGCTTCTGCGCTCGGACGGGACGCCCACCTACATGCTTGCCGTCGTCGTGGACGATCACGACATGGGCGTGACCCATGCGATCCGGGGCGACGACCACCTCAACAACGCGGCGCGGCAGGCGCAGATCTACCGTGCCATGGGCTGGGCGGAACCTGTCTGGGCGCATATCCCGCTGATCCACGGGCCCGACGGCAAGAAGCTGTCGAAACGCCACGGCGCGACGGGGGTGATGGAATACGCCGAGATGGGCTATCCGCCGGCCGCGATGCGCAACTACCTCGCGCGGCTGGGCTGGAGCCATGGCGACGACGAACTCTTCACCGACGCGCAGGCGCTGGAGTGGTTCGACCTCGACGGCATCGGCAAGTCCCCTGCCCGGCTCGACATGAAGAAGCTCGACAGCGTCGCGGCCTGGCACATCGCCCGGATGGAAGACGCCGAGCTTCTCGCGGAGGTTGAACGCTACCGCGCCCTCACCGGCGCCCCGCCGCTTTCGCAGGCGCAGAAAGACGGGCTTCTGGCTGCGATGTATTGCCTCAAGGAACGCGCGCGTTCCCTGCCCGATCTGCTCGAAAAGGCCCAGTTCGTGCTGGCCGAACGCCCCATCGAGCCGGACGAGAAATCCGCCGCCGCGCTGGACGATGTATCCCGTGGTATACTGTCTGAATTGACTGCGCAGTTGCAGAATGATAGCTGGTCGCGAGACACGTTGGAGGCGGAACTCACCGCGTTTGCGGAATCCCATGGGTTGAAATTCGGCAAACTCGCGGCCCCGATCCGGGCCGCGCTGGCAGGCCGGAGCGCCACCCCGAGCGTGTATGACATGATGCTCGTCATCGGCCGGGACGAAACGCTTGCCCGCCTGACGGACGCCGCCTCCCGCCGCGATTGAAGCCGCGGGTGGCCGCTCGATGCGACGGGGCCCGGTCAGGACCTGACCCCGATCAGACAAACTGGCGCGCCGCGCCCGGCACGCCTGTTGGAGAAGGGACGACCATGGCTGACACCAGAACCGCCACGTTGACGATCGACGGAACGACCTACGAGTTGCCGATACGCTCGCCAACGGCCGGACCCGACGTGATCGACATCACCAAGCTCTATGCGCAGACGGGCGTGTTCACCCACGATCCGGGATTCACCTCGACCTCGTCATGCGACAGCTCGATCACCTTCATCGACGGCGACAAGGGCGAGCTTCTGCATCGCGGCTACCCGATCGACCAGCTGGCGATGAAATCCCACTTCCTCGAGGTCTGCTACCTGCTGCTTTACGGCGAGCTGCCCGACGCGGCCACGCTCGAGGAATTCGAGTTCACGATCACCCACCACACCATGATCCACGAGCAGATGCACAACTTCTTCCGGGGCTTCCGGCGAGACGCGCATCCGATGGCGACAATGGTGGGCGTCGTGGGCGCGATGTCGGCCTTCTATCACGACTCGACCGACATAACCGACCCGCGCCAGCGCGAGATCGCCTCGCACCGCCTGATCGCGAAACTGCCGACCATCGCGGCCATGGCCTACAAGTACTCGATCGGCCAGCCCTTCGTGTATCCCCGCAACGACATCGACTATGCCGCGAACTTCCTGCGCATGTGCTTTGCCGTGCCGGCCGAGGAATACAAGGTCGACCCGATCCTCTCCCGCGCGATGGACCGGATCTTCACGCTGCATGCCGATCATGAACAGAACGCCTCGACCTCGACAGTCCGGCTCGCGGCCTCCTCCGGCGCCAATCCCTTTGCCTGTATCGCGGCCGGCATCGCCTGTCTCTGGGGGCCCGCCCATGGCGGCGCCAACCAGGCCTGCCTCGAGATGCTGCGCGAGATCGGCTCGCCCAACCGCATCCCCGAATTCATCGAGCGCGCCAAGGACAAGGACGATCCCTTCCGCCTGATGGGCTTCGGCCACCGCGTCTACAAGAATTTCGACCCCCGCGCGAAGGTGATGAAGGAAAGCGCGGACGAAGTCCTGGACCTGCTGGGCGTCGACAACAACCCGACGCTGCAGGTCGCCAAGGAACTCGAGAGGGTCGCCTTGGAAGACCCGTATTTCGTTGAGAAAAAGCTCTACCCGAACGTGGATTTCTACTCCGGCATCATTCTCGACGCGATTGGCTTCCCCACCTCGATGTTCACGCCGATCTTCGCGGTCGCGCGCACCGTTGGCTGGGTCAGTCAGTGGAAGGAGATGATCGCCGATCCCGCGCTCAAGATCGGCCGTCCGCGCCAGCTCTACACGGGCGAGACCCTGCGGGACTATGTCGAGATCGAGGACCGCTGAGGCGGCCCATAAAAGCACATGAGAAAGCTGCCCGAGCAGGGCGGCTTTTTCTTTCCAGGCAATCCCTTATCGAAAGAAGCTCACGCGCGTCTCAGGCTGCCGCACGCTCTGCCGCGAGCGCCCGGATGCGGCCCACCATGGCCCGGACCCCGTTCGACCGCTGCGCCGAGAGATGCTCGTCGAGACCCAGCCGCCCGAGTGCCGCCGCGGCATCCACCTTCGCCACCTCGCCTACCGGCAAGCCCGAATACAGCGCATGCAGGACCGCGATCAGCCCGCGCACGATGATCGCGTCGCTGTCGCCCTCGAAATCGAAGGTTGCCCCCGGCCCCTCGCCCTCGATCCGCGGCAGGATCCAGACCTGGCTGGCGCAGCCATCGACCTTGGTCGCGTCCACCTTGAACGCTTCGTCGAGCGGCGGCATCGCCTTGCCCATGTCGATCACATGCCGATAGCGATCCTCCCAGTCGTCGAGGAATTCAAACGTTTCGGCAATCTCTTCGAAGGCTTCGGTGGCCATGGTCCTCTCCGTGGGGGCGTGTCGGGACTGACCTAGGCGTCCGGCGCTCTTCAGTCCAGTGGCGCTTTTCATCGCAGGGGCTTTGGTCTAGGCAATGCCACGACCGTCTATGCCGGAGGCCTCATGTTGCGCGTCACCATTGCCCTGACCCTCTGCCTGTCACTCGCGGCCTGCGGCGAGAGCCGCCTGAACCCGTTCAACTGGTTCGGCGGCGAGCGGGAGGAACGGATCACGGTGACCGAGGTCGAGCGCCCCGGCGATCCCCGCCCCCTTGTCGCCGAGATCACGGGGCTGGCCATCGAGCCCACGACATCGGGCGCGATCCTGACGGCCACGGCGCTCACCGAGACATCTGGGCATTGGCGGCCGGGACTTGTGCTTGTCAGCGGGGAGGACGGTGCCGCGAGTTACGAGTTTCGCGCAGCGCCACCCCCCGAAGGCGCGGCCCAAGGCACCGGGCGCAGCCGGGAAATCGTGGCGGCCGTGGCGCTCGGACCCGACGAGCTGCGCGGCCTGCGCTCGATCACGGTGATCGCACGCACCAACCGCCGCAGCGTCGAGCGCCGCTGATCCTCCTTCATCTTTCCGGAAATACGCTGGGGGAGCGCGAGGGGGCGAAGCCCTCTCGCCCACAAGCAAAAACCTCAAACCGGAACGGTTTTCACCCTCTCGCCCTCGGCCGCCAGCGCGATCTTGCCGTCGAGCAGTTGCAGCGCCGCCTCGCCGAACACCTCGCGCCGCCAGCCGCGCGCCCAGATGCCGTCCCGCTCGCCACTGGCGATATCGTCGAGATCGCTGGAGGACGCGATGAGTTTGGACGCCACGCCCGCCTCCTCCGACTTGGCCTTGAGCAGCACGCGCAGCAGATCCGCCAGCGCCGGGTTCAGCGCCGAGCGGTCGCGGCCCCTGGGCAAGCGCGGCCAGTCCGACTGCGGCGTATCCAGCCCGCGTTTCACTGCCTCCACGAGGCCCTCCGCGATCGCGCCCTTCCGCGCCTCGCGCAGCAGCAGGCGCGATTTCGACAGGTCCTCCAGCGATTTCGGCTTGGTGGAAACCAGCTCCATCAGCGCGTCGTCCTTGAGGATGCGGCTGCGCGGGATGTTGCGCTCCTGCGCCATGCGCTCGCGGAAAGCCGCCAGTTCGCGCGCGATGGCGAGCACCTTTGGCGAGGCGTTCCGGAGCTTCAGGCGCTGCCAGGCCTCCTCGGGGTCGACGATGTAGCTCGACGCATCGGTGAGCGCGCCAAGCTCCTCCTCCATCCAGTGGGTGCGCCCGCTTTTCTCGAGCCGCTCCTGAAGATGCTCGTAGATCTGGCGCAGATGGGTCACATCGGCCAGCGCATAGGTCTTCTGCGCATCCGACAGCGGCCGCCGCGACCAGTCGGTGAAGCGCGAGGACTTGTCGAGCGGCGCATTGGCGATCCGGCGCACCAGCGTCTCGTAGCCCACCTGCTCGCCGAAGCCGCAGACCATGGCGGCCACCTGCGTGTCGAACAGCGGCGCGGGCACCACGCCGCCCTCGACATGGAAGATCTCGAGATCCTGCCGCGCGGCGTGGAACACCTTGACCACCCCATCGGCGCGGAAAAGCTCGTAAAGCGGATCGAGCGACAGGCCGTCGGCCAGCGGGTCGATCAGGACGGCATCAGCATCGTCCGTCCCCGGCAATGCCATCTGCACGAGGCAGAGCTGCGCGTAGTAGGTGCGTTCGCGCAGGAACTCGGTGTCGACGGTGACATAGGTCGCGTCTTTGGCCCGGGCACAATACGCGGCCAGCGCGTCGGTGGTGGAGATGGTCTGGGTCAAGGGGGCTCGGATCCTGCTCGTTGCGGCCGGTTCGGTCGGGTTTAGGCGAGGCTCCGGGGAAAGGGAAGTGCGGCCATGCGATCGAGAAGACGGCATCGGGCGTTGGACGAGCCCGCGGCGCCTCCTGTCGCGCGTCGGCCCGTCAACGATGCCGCCAGACCTTGAACGCCGACAGCACCAGAATCGCGGCGAGCGCCGGGATCAGGAGTCTGCCGGGAACGATGCCCAGCAACTGGCCGCCGACGAAGGTCCCGACGACGGACCCGGCCGCCATGACCAGAAGGAACGACCGATTTCGCCCAAGCACCGCAAAGCTCCGGTCCTGGCTGTATCTGGCGAACCCGACCAGCATGGTGGGCAGGCTCACCGCAAGGGACAGCGATCCGGCCAGCTTGATATCGGCGCCGAAGACCAGCACCAGCGTGGGGATCAGCAATTCCCCACCGGCCACGCCCATCAGCGAGGCCACGACGCCGATCCCGAATCCCAGCGCGACACCGGCGGCCATTTGGGCCGCGCCGCTCATGGGCGGCCCGGACGCGGTCACGTCATGACCGAACAGAAGGACGGCGGCGATGCCGACCATCAGGACGGCCAGCACCTTGTAAAGCGTCTCGGATTTCAGGCGCGTCGCCCAACCGGCGCCGACCCATGCGCCCAGCAGACTGCCGGCCAGAAGGTTGAGGAGGATCGGCCAGTTGATCGCGATACCCGCGAAGGGGACGGCGCCCGCGCGGAACGGCAGCGCGGTCGCGACGACGATAAGGCTCATGGCCTTGTTGAGGATTACCGCCTCGAGGGCGCCGAAGCGGAACACGCCGATCAGAAGCGGCAGGCGGAACTCCGCCCCGCCAAGCCCGATCAGTCCGCCAAGCGTTCCGATGACGGCCCCGCCGCCGAAGGCCGTGGGCAGGTTGCGCTTTGGGGTCGATGGCGGCTGATCGGTCATGGTGGGTATGTAGTTCCAATCACGTCGATACTGCCAGCGAGGTCAGATCTCGGGGCATCACCCCAGCAGAACCGGCCTGCGATCACCGGCGGCGAAGCGGCGCAGGACGGCGGGGTATAGCCGGTGCTCGGCCTCCAGCACGCGGGCGGCCAGCGTATCCGCCGTGTCGCCGGGCAGGACCGGGACGCGCGCCTGCCCGAGGATCGGCCCGTCATCGAGCGCGGGCGTGACCTCGTGCACGGTGCAGCCCGCCTGCGTATCGCCCGCCGCGATCGCGCGCGCATGGGTGTCGAGCCCGCGGTATTTCGGCAGGAGCGAGGGGTGAATGTTCAGCATCCGGCCGCGCCAGTCCCCGACGAAACCGGCCGTCAGCACGCGCATGAACCCGGCTAGGCAGAGGATGTCGGCCTCGAACGGCGCGAGCGCCTCGGCAAGGGCCGCCTCGAACGCTGCTCGGTCCTTGCCAAAGGCACGATGGTCCACCGCCACGGCGGGCAGGCCCATGTCCCGCGCGCGGATCAGGCCGCCCGCCTCGGGGTTGTTCGACACCACCACGCAGGGCCGCGCGGGGTGCGTGCCGGTCATGGAGCGGACCAGCGTGACCATGTTGGACCCGCCGCCCGAGATCAGGATGCCGACGCGGACCGTCACGCAAGCGTGCCGGTGGTGCGGACGCACTCCCCCGGCGCGACGGTGCCGATGCGAAACACCGTCTCGCCCGCGTCGCGAAGGCTGTCCTCGATGGCCCCGGCCTGTCCCGCGTCGACGACCAGCACCATGCCGATCCCGGCGTTGAAGGTCCTGAGCATCTCGGCCTGATCCAGCCGCCCCGCCTCCGCCAGCCAGCGGAAGACCGGCGGCAGCGACCACGCCGAAAGGTCGATCTCCGCGCCCAGCCCCTCGGGCAGCACGCGCGGCAGGTTCTCGGTCAGCCCGCCACCGGTGATATGGGCCAGCGCGTGCACCCCGCCCGCGCGGATCGCGCCGAGCGCGGGGCGCACGTAAAGCCGCGTCGGCGTCAGCAGCGCCGCGCCCAGCGTGGCCTCCGCGAAGGGCGCAGGCGCGTCCCAGGACAGCCCTGCCCGCGCCACGATCCCGCGCACCAGCGAATAGCCGTTGGAATGCACCCCGTCCGAGGCCAGACCGAGCAGAACGTCGCCCTCGCCCACGCCGGCAGGCAGTGCCGCGCCACGCTCCATCGCGCCCACGGCAAAGCCCGCGAGGTCGAAATCGCCCGCCTCGTACATGCCCGGCATCTCCGCCGTCTCGCCGCCGATCAGCGCGCAACCCGACAGGCGGCAGCCCTCGGCGATGCCCGCCACGATGCGCGCGGCGGCGTCGACCTCGAGCTTGCCGGTCGCGAAATAATCGAGGAAGAACAGGGGTTCCGCCCCTTGGCAGACAAGGTCGTTCACGCACATCGCGACAAGGTCGATACCGATCGTGTCCACGCTCCCGGTGTCGATCGCTATCCGCAGCTTGGTGCCCACGCCATCGGTGGCGGCCACGAGGATCGGGTCGTCATAGCCTGCCGCCTTGAGGTCGAAAAGCGCGCCGAACCCGCCGAGGCCCGCCATCACGCCGGGCCGCGTCGTGGCGGCGGCGGCGGGCTTGATCCGGTCCACCAGCGTGTTGCCGGCCGCGATGTCCACGCCCGCCTCCGCATAGGTCAGACCCGGGGATGATTTGTCGCTGTCGCTCATCTCGTTGCCTTCCGCCGTGACGGGGCCAGCCGTTAGCAGGTGCCGCGCGCGCCGTCCATTGCGGCTGGAGCGCGCGACGCGCCTAGACCGCGCCGAGCTGGCGCAGGAGCCGCGCGCGGCCCGGCGGGACGGCCGCGATCTCCAGCCCGGTGAAGACATGCAGCGTGCCGAGATCGCGGTCGATCACCGCGTGGTCCGACACCCACCCCCCCATCATCAGGTAGGTGCGCAACAGGGGCGGCATCTCGGCGGTGGCGCGCTTGAGGTCGGGCTTGCCGCCTCCGAGCCTGCCGAAGCGGAAGACCGACGGCGCCTTGACGCGCGGCAGCCAGCGGCGCGGCGCGAGATGGCGCTGGCGCAAAAGCGCGAAGGCGTCGTGATAGGCCCGCGCCTCGGTCCCGTGAAAGGACGAACAGCCGAAGAGCATCTGGACGCCCCTGCGGTCCACCAGCTCGGTCAACGCGCCCCATGCGACGCGCAGGATGTCGGGATCGCAGCGGTCGGGCGCGATGCAGAACCGGCCCATCTCGGCCATCGGTGCCTCGAAGGCGGCAAGCTTGGAGAGCTCGTAGAACTGCGCCGAATAGCTGCGCCCGATCTCGGCGCCGGAGGGCAGATGCATCAGCCGGAAACAGCACGCGAGTGTGCCGTCGCGGAGATCCTCCACCAGCATGTGCTGGCACGCATCGTCGAAATCGTCGGTATCGCGCCCCTCGGGCCGGGCCGCGTCTGCGCGAAAGGCGCGCCAGCGCAGTCGCTGCGCCGCATGGATATCCGCCTCGGTGTTTGCCGTCCGCGCCCTGTAGCGGCCTTTCGAGAGCGTCAGCATGCCGATGCTCCTGTTGCTGTCCACGGTCTCCATATCGCCGGTACGGTGACAGGCACGCGACGACGGGCCCCACCCGGGCAAGATCCCGGGCCAGCGCCTGGCCTAGCCGCCGAGCGCGCCCAGATCGACACGGCCGAGGTTCCTCATCAACTGCCGGAAGAAGCCAAGGTCGCGCACCGAACCCTCGGTCACGCGCCGCGACAATTGCACGAGCTGGCCGTCTTCCAGCCCGAAGCGCTCGACATTCGTGACCACGCCATCGGCATCGAAAGAGATCGCGACCACGTCGCGTTCGATGACCTCGGGCGCCTGGTAGGTGTAGTTGCGCACGCGGTAGGCGCTGTAGATCCACGCCTCGTCGCGCAGGATGCCGGCCGCTGCCGAGGGCCGGCCGATCGTCTCCTCGATCGTGCCGCGCGTGTCGACGCCGACGAGAATCTGCTCCAGCTCTTGCTCGGGCGGGACGAAACCGTGGTTGGTGAAGGTCGCGGCGCAGGCGGACAGAATGCCGACCAGCGCAAGGGGCGCGAAAAGGCGCAACAGAAGGCGCATCGGGCCAAGCGCATTCCGGCGCGCGGTCCGGCGTTTCGGGGTCGTGTCAGCTATGGTCCGTCGCATATCTCTCGCCGCTCTCTGGCAGGAGACCCCCGGGCGCCCGTGCCGCCCAGCTTGCACCCTGCCGTCTGGGTTTGTATCCGCTTAGACGATGGGGCGCGCGGGGGCAAGTTCGGCCCCCTTGTCGCGCAAGCGCCCGAGCCACGCGAAAACCGGAAGGATCACGGATGCCCGAGCCAAGATCCCACAGGACGATCCTCGACCTCGCCCGCCTGCCCCGCGGCCCGCAGCACTTCGAGCTGCGCCCCGAGGCGCCCGAGCGCGCGCGGCTGGCCGAGGATCTGGCCATAAACGCGGTGCGCAAGCTGCGGTTCGCGGGCACTCTGGAACCGGAGGGGGCGCGGGACTGGCGGCTTGTCGCGGAACTCGGCGCGACGGTGGTCCAGCCTTGCGTCGTGACGCTCGCGCCCGTGACCACACGCATCGACACGCATGTGACGCGCCGCTACCTCGCGGACTGGCAGGAGCCCACGGGCGAAGAGGCCGAGATGCCCGAGGACGACACGACCGAGCCGCTGCCCGCGCGGCTCGACCTCGGCGCGGTGATGATCGAGGCGCTGGCGCTGGCGCTGCCGGACTACCCCCGCGCGCCCGACGCGGAGCTCGAGGCCGGCCAGTTCGCCGCGCCGGGTATCGCGCCCATGACCGACGAGGAGGCCAGGCCGCTGGCGGGCCTTGCCGCCCTCCGCGATCGCCTGCGTGACGAACCGGAGGACCCGGACGGGGGGACGGAGGGCGGCTCGGACGGTTGAAAAAAGGGGCGGCGGATGGACGGAAGGCGCCCGAATCCCCCGCGCCGGGGGCCTCGGAAACCCGTCCTGAAAAGGACTTGCATGACCACGGAATCAGAGTATGTTCCCGGCCTCGCTCGCCCTTGGTGATCTTGCATCCGGACGCCGGTTATGCGACGTGGCGCGCGCGGCGCGGAGATACGCCTCCGGCGGACGGGCGCGGCGAAAAGAGACGATGGTTTTTGGAATTCACGACGGCGCGCATCGGCTGCGGGCGGTCATAAACTTCGAGGTTGAGACATGGCTGTCCCCCAGAATCGAGTGACGCGCTCCCGCCGCAACATGCGCCGTGCGCATGATGCGCTGGACGGCGCGAACCCCAACGAGTGCCCGTCCTGCGGTGAGCTGAAGCGCCCGCATCACGTGTGCCCATCCTGCGGTTTCTACAACGACCGTGAGGTCGTGGCGAAGGCCGACGAGATCGATCTCGACGAAGACGCGGCCTGAGCGGCGGCGGGGACGGCAGAGCGCAGATGACCGACGGGACCGCGCTCACCGGTGGCACCATTCCGGGCACGATCCTGTCGATTGACGCAATGGGCGGGGACGAGGGTCCCTCCGCCGTGGTCGGCGGCATGGCCAAGGCGATCGAGAAGAACCCGGACCTGCGATTCATCGTACACGGAGACCGCCCCGAGCTGGAGCGGCTGATCGAACGGCGCCGGGGCCTGTCCGAGAAATGCGAGTTGCGCCACACCGGCGACGTCGCGCGCATGGACGAAAAACCCTCGGCCGTGCTGCGCCATGGCAAGGATACGTCCATGTGGTCGGCGATCGAGGCCGTTCGCGCGGGCGAGGCGCCCGTGGCGGTGTCCTGCGGCAATACCGGCGCATTGATGCTCATGTCGATGACGCGCCTGCGCAAGATCGAGGGCGTGAACCGGCCCGCGATCGCCTGCCTCTGGCCCTCACGCAACCCGTCCGGCTTCAACGTCATGCTCGATGTGGGCGCCGATCTGCGCGCCGATGCCGAGGACTTGCTGCAATACGCCCTGATGGGGGCGAGCTACGCGCGCAACGGGCTCGACCTGGAACACCCCCGCGTGGGCCTGCTGAACGTCGGCACCGAGGAACACAAGGGCCGCGCCGAGATCAAGGTGGCCGCCGAGCTGATCGCGCGCGTGGCGCCGGCGGCGGATTTCGAATTCGTGGGTTTCGTGGAGGGTGTCGACCTGCCCTCCGACAAGGTGGACGTGATCGTGACCGACGGGTTCACCGGCAATGTCGCGCTCAAGACCGGCGAGGGCACCGCGCGCATGATCCGCGAGCTGATGGGCGAGGCGTTCCGCTACTCCCCGCTCAGCCGCATCGCGGCCCTTCTGGCCTACACCTCCCTCCGGCGCCTGTCGAAACGGATCGATCCGCGGCGGGTCAATGGCGGCGTGTTCCTGGGCCTGAACGGCACGGTGGTGAAATCCCATGGCGGCGCCGACGCCACGGGAGTGGCCGCGGCCATCAAGCTCGCCGCGCGGCTGGCGGCCAGCGGCTTCAACCAGCGGCTCGCCGCGCGCATCGCGCAGGCGGAACACGCCGCGGCCCTTGCCATCCAGGACCGCGCCGCCGCAGCCGATGACGAGAGCACGTCATGATCCGGCGCGCCGTCGCAGTCGGGGTGGGCCACTACCTGCCGGAGCGCGTGGTCGAGAATGCCGAATTCGAGGCATCGCTCGACACCACGGATGCCTGGATCCGCAGCCGCTCGGGCATCGAACGGCGCCATTTCGCGGGGGAGGGCGAAACCACCAGCGCCATGGCCGTGGCTGCCGCGCGCCGCGCGCTCGAGGCGGCGGGACTCACCGCCGACGATCTGGACGCGGTCGTCGTTGCCACGTCGACCCCCGACCTGACCTTCCCGTCCGTCGCGACGATGGTGCAGGACGGGCTCGGCATGACGGGAGGATTCGCCTTCGACGTGCAGGCGGTCTGCGCCGGATTCGTCTATGCGCTGGCCAATGCCAACGCCCTGATCCTCTCGGGACAGGCGACGCGCGTGGTCGTAATCGGGGCCGAAACCTTCAGCCGGATCATGGACTGGACGGACCGCTCCACCTGCGTGCTCTTCGGCGACGGCGCGGGCGCACTGATCCTCGAGGCGCGGGAAGGCAGCGGCACGCCGGCCGATCGCGGCATCCTGGCGACCGACCTCAATTCCGACGGGCGCTACCGCGACCTGCTCTATGTGGACGGCGGCGTGTCGACCAGCGGCTCGGCTGGCGTGTTGCGGATGCAGGGCCGCGAGGTCTTCCGGCATGCCGTTGAAAAGCTTGCCGAAACCGCCGAGACCGCGCTGGAGAAGGCGGGCCTGACGGCCGAGGACGTGACCTGGATCGTCCCCCATCAGGCGAACCTGCGCATCATCACGCGTACCGCGCAGAAGATGGGCGTGGGCATGGATCGCGTGGTGGTGACCGTGCAGGATCACGGCAACACGTCCGCGGCCTCGATCCCGCTGGCGCTGTCGGTCGCGGTGCAGGACGGGCGGATCAAGCCGGGCGATCTGCTGGTCGCGGAGGCCATCGGCGGCGGGCTTGCGTGGGGATCGGTCGTCCTGCGCTGGTAGCGGTCGTCCGCCACTGAAGGAGTGTCGGGCAAACCCCTGCATTGACTTGAGAAATCGCATCCCGCATCCTGCCCCCAGACAAACAAGCGGGGGATGTGAACCTATGGCTGGCAAGACTCTCACCCGGATGGACCTCTCCGAAGCGGTGTTTCGCGAGGTCGGGCTGAGCCGGAACGAAAGCGCGCAACTGGTCGAGCGCGTGCTCGAGATGATGTCGGACGCGCTGGTGGCCGGCGAACAGGTGAAACTGTCGTCTTTCGGCACCTTTTCCGTCCGCTCCAAGACCGCGCGGGTGGGACGCAATCCCAAGACCGGCGAGGAAGTGCCGATCAGCCCGCGCCGTGTCCTGACCTTCCGGCCCTCGCATCTGATGAAGGACCGGGTCGCGGCCGGCAACCGAAGCTGATCCGATGCAGGGCGCAGCACTGACGCCGGGGAGCCGGGATGAGCAAGTCGCCTGACGCATTCCGCACGATCCGCGAGGTGGCCGACTGGCTTGGCGTCGCGGCCCATGTGCTGCGCTTCTGGGAATCGAAATTCTCGCAGATCCGACCGGTCAAGCGCGCGGGCGGACGGCGCTATTACCGGCCCGCCGACATGGAGCTCGTGGGCGGGATCAAGGTGCTCCTGCACGACCGGGGCATGACCGTGCGCGGCGTCCAGCGCATGCTGCGCGAGGAAGGCGTGGCGGCGGTGTCGGCCCTGTCGCCCCCGATCGACGCGATCGCCGTTCCCACGGAACTTCTGGAGGGCATCGCCGAAGAGGCCGCCTGGCACGACGACGCGCGGGCCGAGGCCGCCAAGACCCCGGCCGACGGCGTGGATGCGGACACGGGCAAAGACGTGGGCGAAGACGTGGGCGAAGACGTGGACGCGAAGACGCCGGTCGCGGAGGTCGACGCAGGCACTGAAGACACAGGCACTGAAACGGAGACCGCACCCGAGCCGGCGCCGGCCGACACCGAATCGACGCAACCTGAGCCGGAGCCTGAGCCTGAGCCTGAGCCCGAGCCAGAGCGTGAGCCGGAACCTGAGCCTGAGCCTGAGCCTGAGCCGGAACCTGAGCCTGAGCCCGAGGTCGAGGCCGAGCTTGTGGCACCGGTGGGCGCGATCGTGGATGCGACAGCCTCCCCCGAGGCGCCCGTGCTGCCCATGGCAGCGGAGGAGCCGGAGGTCGGGCCGGAGCCCGCGCCCGAACCGGAACAAGCGGCCGAGATCGCGGCCCGGACAGCGCCCGAAGACACCGCCCTGGCGGAGCCCGTCGCCGAAGCGCCGCAGAGCCCGGGCAACGGGCTCGACCGACTGGCCGCCTTCGTCGCCGCGGCAAGGACCGCCCCCCGTGACGATCGCCCGCGCCTGCGCCCGGCGATCGATGCCCTCCGGCGGCTGAAGGAGCGGATGGAACGGCCCGTGAACGGCACCCACGGCTGAGCCCGCGGGGTGGGCTCTCTGCCCCCAATCCGGCCTTGCGCCCGGTCCGAAAATCGCTAGAACGGCGCGAAGTCGGGCTATGGCGCAGCCTGGTAGCGCGTCCGTCTGGGGGACGGAAGGTCGCAGGTTCAAGTCCTGCTAGCCCGACCAATTCAACCGCTCCGCATTCCGCCGAAGACATGGCTTTGAATAGGTCCCGGAAACGGGTCTTGCCCTCGACAGGTGCACGGGGTTTCCTGTGCGCCACGCCGACATGCCGCAGGGACGACCGACCATGACCGAAAGCGTTGCCCCGCAGGGCGTCCTGCCCGATCATGCGATCCGCGCGCTGATCGAGACCGGCGGGATCGCGGCCGAGCGGCCCTATGACGGCGACCAGGTGCAACCGGCTAGCCTCGATCTGCGGCTGGGGACCGTGGCCTATCGCGTCCGCGCGTCCTTTCTGACGGGGCGTGGCCGAACGCTGACCGAGCGGTTGCCGGAGTTCGAGATGCACCGCATGGCGCTCGATGAGGGCGCAGTGCTGGAAAAGGGATGCGTCTATGTCGTGCCGCTGATGGAACGGCTGGACCTGCCCGCGGACATTTCGGCCGTGGCCAATGCGAAAAGCTCCACCGGACGCGTCGATTGCCTGACGCGCGTGATCACCGATGACGGGACCGAGTTCGACCGCATCGCGCCGGGCTACACCGGCCCGCTTTTCGCCGAGATCTGTCCGCGGTCCTTCTCGGTGCTGGTCAAACCGGGGTTGCGTCTGAACCAGATCCGCTTTCGCCGGGGCGAGGCGGTGCTGTCGGATGCGGAGCTTTCGGCGCTCCACGCCGAAACGCCGCTCGTCGCCGGCACCGAGGGCGCGCTGATCGACGAGGGGCTGGGGTTTTCCGTCGACCTGACCCCGGGACCCGGCGGGCTGGTGGGCTACCGCGCCAAGCCGCACGCGGGCGTCATCGACCTGACGCGGATCGGCGCCCATGACATCGCGGATTTCTGGGAAGAGGTGCGCCCAGAAGGCGCGGCGGGCGCGGGCCACGTGATCCTCGATCCGGGCGCCTTCTACATCCTCGTCAGCCGCGAGGCCGTCTCGATCCCGCCCGACTGCGCCGCCGAGATGGCGCCCTACATCGCCATGGTGGGCGAATTCCGCGTTCATTACGCGGGCTTCTTCGATCCCGGTTTCGGCCATGGCGTGCCCGCACGCGGCGTGCTCGAGGTGCGCTGCCACGAGGCGCCCTTCGTTCTGGAGCATGGGCAGGTCGTGGGGCGGCTGGTCTACGAGCGCATGGCCGCCCTGCCCGAGCGTCTCTATGGTGCGGATCTCGCGTCGAACTACCAGGGCCAGGGCCTGAAGCTGTCGAAGCATTTCCGCGCCGGCTGACTGCCCGAAAATTGTGCAGCACGGCGGAAGCCGGCAAAAATCGCACCGATTCTTTTGCCTTCGCAGGCGTGCGTGTTAGCTATTGGCGCACGACGACGACCAACCGATCTATCCGACAGGAGACGACACATGTCGATCAAGACCCTCTTGGCCGCCCTCGTTCTCACCGCGGCACCCGGCCTCGCCATGGCCGAATGCAGCTGGGGCTCGGCGCAGCAGACGACGATGAGCTGTTCCGAAGGCACGACCTGGGACGCATCCTCGCAGTCCTGCGTGCCCGTGGTCAGCAGCTGATCCGGCGACAGCCTGAATGACCCGCGCGTCGGCCCGGCTGGCGCGCGGTTTTCTTGTGCAGCATCGAAACGGAGCCGTTCGCCGTGATCCGCGCCCTTCTGCCGCTTGCCCTGACCCTCGCCGCCGGTGCTGCCGTCGCCGTGGCCCCCGAGGACCAGAGCCCGCCCACACCCACGCCCACGACCACCACATGTGAGGCCGGGCAGGTCTGGGACACGGAGAGCGGCGCCTGCGTCGCGATCGAGCAAAGCCGCCTCGACGAGGAAACGCTGCGCCGCACCGCGCGCGAACTGGCTTATGCCGATCGCAGCCCAGATGCGCTGGCGCTTCTGGCGCGCTCGACCGCGCCCGGGGCGTCCGAGGTCCTGACGCTCACGGCCTTCGCCCATGGGCGCGCGGGCGAACTGGACACGGCCCTGCCGATCTACGGCGCGGCGCTGACGGCCGATCCCGACAACCTGCTGGCGCGCGCCTACATGGGTCTTGCGCTGATCGCCGCGGGGCGGGCGGAGGACGCCGAGATGCAGCTGTCCGAGATCCGCGCGCGTGGCGGCGCCGGCGGCTGGCCCGACCGGGCTCTTGCGCGCGGCATCGCGGCGGGGGCGCCCATCGGCTACTGAGCGGCGCGGGAGGGAGCAATGCCCGTCGAATTCGCGCTGTTCCGGGGTCCGCGATCAAACCCTTCTTCACATCTCGCGCCCCATGATGGGACCCGGAACATGCGGGGCAGGCTTTGGGTGCGACGATGGGACTGATGCCGAACCATGGCGCGGGAAACGGGCTGGGGCAGATGCGCGACATCACCCCCGCCGCGATGACGCGGCGACAGAAGGCGGCGGTGATCGTGCGGCTTCTGCTGGCCCACGGCGTCTCGCCGGGCATCGACAAGCTGTCCCCGGCCAACCAGAGCGTGCTGGCCCGCGCCATGTCGGGGCTGGGGCAGATCGACCGCGCGACGCTGGCCGAGATCGTGGGCGAGTTCACCGGTGCGCTGGACAATCTCGCGCTGATCATGCCGCGGGGGATGCATGACGCGCTGGAAATCCTCAATCCGTACATCTCCGCCATGGCGCGCGACGGGCTGAAGGCCGATGCCGCGATCGGCGACGGCACCGACCCATGGCCGCGCCTCGCCGCGATGGACGCCGCGCAGCTGCGCCCCATCCTCGACGAGGAAAGCGCCGAGATCTGCGCGGTCCTGTTGTCCAAGATCAATGTCGCCAAGGCCGCCGCGTTGCTGTCGGACCTGCCGCCCGAGCGGGCCGAGGTGATCGCTCATGCCGTCTCGCTGACCGACACGATCCTGCCGGAGACCGCGCTCAGGATCGGCGAGCATCTGCATGCGCAGATCGTGGCGCAGCCCAAGGCGACCTTCGACACCCGGCCTGCGGAACGGGTCGGGGCGATGCTGAACGCGGTCGGCACCGCCTCCCGCGAGGCGGTGCTGGCGGGGCTCGACACGCGCGACGCGGTCTTCGCCGATGGCGTGCGACGCGCGATCTTCACCTTCCAGCACATCCCCAAGCGCATCGCCGCAGCCGATATCCCGCGCATCACCGGGGCCATCGACGGCGACACGATGGTCACCGCACTTGCCGCTGGGCTGCAGGCGGCCCCCCTTTCGGTCGAGTTCATCCTCGAGAACATGTCGCGCCGCATGGCCGAGCAGATGCGCGACGAGGCCGAGGCGATGACCACCCCCAAGGAGGCCGTGGGCGAGGCCGCCATGCAGGCCGTCATCGCCGCGATCCGCGGACTGGAGGAGGCCGGCGAAATCCGCATCCGCCATGAGGACGAGGACTGATCGCTCCTCTCCTCGGCCCCTATCGTCGTCGACGCATGGCTGCCTATATGTGACCCATGGTCCTCGAATTCACCGAGGCCGGCATCTACTGCCCGGCCGCCGATATCCATATCGATCCGTGGCGTCCCGTGCCGCGCGCGCTGATCACCCATGGCCATTCCGACCATGCGCGCCCGGGCCATGGCGCGTACCTGTCGACCTCAGGCTCCGCACCGGTGATCCGACACCGGCTGGGCGATATAAGGCTCCAGACCATCGAATACGGCGAGGAACGCCGGATCGGCGGCGCGCGGATCAGCTTCCACCCCGCGGGCCATGTCCCGGGCTCCGCGCAGATCCGCGTTGAGGTCGGCGGCGAGGTCTGGGTGGTCTCGGGCGACTACAAGACCGTGGACGACGGCCTCAGCACGCCGTTCGAGCCGGTGCGCTGCCACACCTTCATCAGCGAAAGCACCTTCGGCCTGCCGATCTACAGCTGGACGCCGCAGGACGTGCTGGCGCGCGAGCTCAACACCTGGTGGGCCGAGACCGCCGCCTCCGGCCGGCATGCCGTCCTCGGGGTCTACGCGCTGGGCAAGGCGCAGCGCATCCTGCGGCTGCTGGACCCGTCGAACGGTCCGATCCTGACCCATGGCGCGGTGGAGGCCACGACGGCGGTTCTGCGCGCGCAGGGCCTCGACCTGCCCGAGACGATCCAGATCACGCCGGAGACGGACCTGAAATCGCTTTCCGGCGCGATGGTCCTCGCCCCGCCCTCCGCCCTCGGCTCCGCGTGGATGCGCCGCCTCGGTCCGGTCTCCACCGGCTTCGCTTCGGGCTGGATGCGGCTCAGGGGCGTCAGGCGGCGGCGTGCGGCGGACCGGGGCTTCGTCGTGTCCGACCATGCCGACTGGGACGGGCTGAACAGCGCCATCGCCGCCACCGGGGCGGAGCGGGTCTATGTCACCCACGGCTACACCGCGCAGTTTTCCCGCTGGCTTGCCGAACAGGGCTACCAGGCCGGGATCGTCGAGACGGAATTCGGCGGCGAAAGCCTCGACGCCGAGGACAGCGAGACCGAGGAGGCCACGCCATGAGCACTCTGACCGCGACGGATCGGTTCTGGTGCGCGATGGCGCGATGGGTCGACCGCCCCGTCTTGCGGCTGGTGGCGAACCAACGCGCCCTGCGTATGGTCTTCGAGATGTCCACGCGTATGGGCTCCGCCCTGCCTCGCGGCGCCACGGTGATCCGCGACCGTACCGACAGCCTTGCGATCACGCCCCAGGGCGTCGCGAAAGACGCGCCGCTGATCTTCTACATCCATGGCGGCGGCTTCACCATCGGCAGTCCGCGCACCCATGCGGCCCTTGCGGGCCACCTTGCCGCGAAAGCCGGCATGCGCGCCTACTTGCCCCGCTACCGGCTTGCGCCGGAACATGCCTTTCCGGCCGCCCGGGACGACGTGATCGCGCGCTACGAGGCGCTCTGCGCGGCGGGCAACCCGCCGGTCGCCCTTTGCGGCGACAGCGCGGGCGGCTGCCTCGCCCTGCAACTGGCGCAATACATCCGCGACCGGGGGCGACCCGCGCCCGCAGCGCTGGGGCTTATCGCACCCGTTGGCGATCTTTCCGACGACCCCGCCCAACGCTTTGCCGCCGCCCCGGACGAGATGCTGATCCCGCCGGAATGGGCGGCCCGCATCCTCGGCGCCTATCTTCCGGGCATGGACCCTGCGGACCCCGCCGTCTCCCCGCTGCTTGGCGATCTGACCGGCCTTCCGCCCGCCATGATCCAGGCCGGCGCGGAGGAGGCGCTGGCGTCGGATGCCGCGCGACTGGCCGAGGCGATGGATCACGCGACCGTCGACCTGTGGCCCGGCCTGCCCCATGTCTGGCACATCCATGCCGGGCGCGGCCCCGCCGCGAACCGGGCGCTGGCGCAGATGGCGGCGTTCCTTTCGGAAAAGGCGGCATGAAACGATTCGCCGCCCTCTTCGCCGCGCTGGATCAGACGACCTCGACCAAGGCCAAGACCGCGGCGCTGGCCGCGTATTTCGCCGACGCGCCGGAGGCCGACCGGCTCTGGTGCATCGCGCTTCTGTCCGGCCGCCGCCCGCGTCGGATGATCACGACCACCAAGCTCCGCGAATGGGCGGCGGAGCGCGCGGGCATCCCCCTCTGGCTCTTCGAGGCATGCTACCCGGTCGTGGGTGATTTGTCGGAGACCATCGCGCTCGTCCTGCCCGAACCCACGCGGGAGACGGATCTGCCGCTTGCGACATGGATCGCGCGCCTCCGCGCCCTCGACAAGGCGGAGGAGGAGACGCGCAAATCCGCCATCCTCGACGCGTGGGACAGCCTCGCGCCCACCGAACGCTTCGTGTTCAACAAGCTGCTGACGGGTGGCTGGCGCATGGGCGTGAGCCAGAAGCTCATGACCCGCGCGCTGGCGCAGGCCACCGGCATCGACGAGGCGGAACTGACCCATCGGCTGATGGGCGACTGGACGCCCGACACGGCCACGTGGGCCAGCCTGATCGAGGCGCCGGATCCAACGGCCGACCTCTCCCGCCCCTACCCGTTCTACCTCGCCTACCAGATCGACGCGGAGCCCGAGACCCTCGGCCCCGTCACCGACTGGCTGGCGGAACGCAAATGGGACGGCATCCGGGGCCAGCTGATCCTGCGCGGTGGCGAGCACTGGCTGTGGTCCCGGGGGGAGGAGCTGATCACCGACCGGTTTCCCGAGCTTGCCCGACTGCGCGACTTCCTGCCCCCGGGCACGGTGATGGACGGCGAGGTACTGGCCTGGGACAGCGCGGCCGCGACGTCGCTTTCCTTCGCGCAGCTTCAACCGCGCATCGGGCGCAAGACGGTGCCGAAGAAGCTTCTGACCGAGGCGCCGGTGATCCTGATGGCCTATGACCTGCTGGAATGGGGCGGCACGGACTGGCGCGCGCGGCCCCTTTCGGAGCGGCGCGCACAGCTGGAGGCCGCCATTGCGGATCTGCCGGACGACCTGCCCCTCCGCGTGTCGCCCCGTGTCGCGGCCCGGGACTGGCCCGGCCTCGCCAAGGCCCGCGCCCAAAGCCGCGATCTCGGCGCCGAGGGCTTGATGCTCAAGCGCCGCGCCGCCCCTTACCTCGCGGGCCGCAAGAAGGGCGACTGGTGGAAATGGAAAGTCGATCCCCTTACCATCGACGCGGTGATGATCTACGCGCAGGCGGGATCGGGTCGGCGTGCGACGCTCTACACCGATTTCACCTTCGCCGTTTGGGATGGCAACCAGCTGGTCCCCTTCACCAAGGCCTATTCCGGCCTGACCGATGCGGAGTTCAACGAAATCACCCGCTGGGTGCGCAAGAACACCACCGACCGCTTCGGCCCGGTGCGCGCGGTGCGTCCCGAGCATGTCTTCGAGATCGCTTTCGAGGGCATCCAGAAAAGTACGCGGCACAAGTCCGGGGTCGCCCTGCGCTTCCCCCGCATGGCCCGCTGGCGCCGCGACAAGCCGCTGGCGGAGGCCAACACGCTCGACGATCTCAAGGCGATGCTGGCCCGGTACGGCTGAACCCGCGTCCAATAATTCAACCGCTTCAGGCCGGAAATCCGCCATGGAGCGGGGGCCCTGATTTCGATGCGCAACCTGTGGAGGTCGCGACATGGGTGCTCCGGTCTTCGCCGGCCTGATCTGCGTTAATGCATCCCAAGATTTCCCGTGTGAAACAGTCGCCGCTCGCTGTTTTTTCAATGAGGGGATGTGTGATGACCGATGTGGACCAGCTCTTGAAGGCGACCGTCGAGGAACTCGACAAGCTGCTGAACCCGAAGAACGTGCTGGGCGACCCGATCGAACGCGATGGCGCGACCGTGATCCCGATCGTCAGCTATGGCTTCGGCTTCGGCGCGGGCGGAGGTGAAGGGGGCGAGGGCGCCAAGGCCGGCACCGGCGGCGGCGCGGGTGCGGGCGGCGGCATCAAGCCGCTCGGCGCGATCATCATCGACGCGAATGGCGCGCGGGTGGAGGCCGTGAAGGGCGCCATGACCTCGGTCGCGCAGGCCGTGGCCGACGCCGCGGGACGCGTCATGGGCGCCAAGGCGGCGGCCGAGGACAACACGTCCAGGGACGGCTGAGGTCCCGATGGCCGCGCTCATCTGGATCGCGGCGGCCCTTGTCGTGCTGGTGATGCTGGCGCTTCTGATGCCGTGGCACCTGTGCTTTCGCGGCACCACCCAGCCCTTTGCGCTCCGCCTGCATCTGCGGCTTCTGGGCGGCCATGCGCCCGGGATACCGATCCCGCTTGCGCGGTCGGCGGATCGCAAGGGCGCGCACAGGACACGCAGGGACCGTCGCAAGCGGGCCATGCCAAGCGGCCTGCCCGACCTGGTCTTGGGCCTGCTGTCCGCCTTTCGCGTGCGGCGCCTGCGCCTGACGGGCCGGTTCGGCCTGCCCGACCCGGCCGACACTGGCACGCTCTGGGGTTGCCTAACGCCTGTAATCTACGGGTTGAGCGGGGGCGAGCGGCGCATCGACATCGCGCCGGAGTTCTCGGGGGCGTGCCTCGACCTCACCGGCTCGGGCGAATTGTTGATCCATCCCCTCCGGCTTCTGCGTGCCGGCCTCGCCTTCGCCTGGGCCAACCGGGGGACGCCATGACCCCGCGCCGCCGCCTCTCGCCGGTCCAAACCTGCGTCGGCTGGCGCGTGGCCGCTGTCGAGGAATGGACCGTCTCGGCCTGGTGCCGGGGCGCGGGCGCGATCGGAGGCGGCGGGTCCAAGCACCCGGTCGCGATCCTCCTGCAAGGTCCGGGTGGCGTCCTGATGACCGCGCCCGATGGAACGCCGCTGAGCGAGGCGGAGGTTGAGGCGCTTCTGCCCGGCGCGCTCGGGCGGTTCTTGAATGGCACATCCCGTGATACACTGCTCACGGAGGAAGAGGAGGAAGACCGATGATGAACACCCAAGACATCGTGCAGCATGCCCATGCGCTCTACCGCGCCCATGGCGACCGCGCGGAGCTGGAGGCCGCGCAGAAGGCGCAGCGTGCAAGCGACCCGTCCGAGGCCGAGACCTGGCAGAAGATACGCATGAAGATCAAGGAGCTGCGCGGCCCTCGCGCGACCTGACAGAGGGACTTGACGGCACGCTTCCGATCAGAACCGGACAGCCCCGGGCCTGCGACGGAACGGGGCCGCGATCCACGCGGCCTGGCAGCTCGCAACCGTGCCGCGCGCCCGCGTCCGGCACATTGCCGCTCATTCCGGGATCGCCGAGATCGATCGCGCGGGCGGCCACCCCGGCGCGCAAGGCCGGAAAGACGAACAGGCGTAAAGCTTGGCACGGCAGGTCGGCGCGGCGCGGAGGGCGGGCTCAGGCGACTTCCGCGACCGAGACGGGGCGACGTCCCGCGGCCCAGGCCCGCGCCGCATCGCCGAAGGCGGCAAAGAGCGGCCGGCTGACCGGGTCCTGCGCGGCGCGATATTCGGGATGCCACTGCACCGACAACGTGAAGCCCGGCGCCCCCTCCACGTAGAGCGCCTCGGGCGTGCCGTCGGGCGCATGCCCGTCGATGACGATCCGCGCACCCGGGCACTTGATCCCCTGTCCGTGCAACGTGTTGGTCATCACCTCGGACGCGCCGAACAGCCGGTGAAACGGACCGCCCTCGGTGAAGGTGACCGCGTGGCGCAGGGCGAATTTCTCCTCGATGGTGCCATCGGGCGGCATGCGGTGGTTCATCCGCCCCGGCAGGTCGCGGATCTCGGGGTGAAGCGATCCGCCCATGGCGACGTTCACCTCCTGGAACCCGCGGCAGACACCGAGAAAGGGTTGCCCCCGTTCCACGCAAGCCCGGATCAAGGGCAGCGCAACCGCGTCGCGCGCCCGGTCGAAGGCGCCATGGGCCTCCGTCGCGTCCTCGCCGTATTCCTCGGGGTGCACGTTGGGCCGTCCGCCGGTGAAGAGAAAACCGTCGAATGTCTCGAGCAGTTCGTCGGTGGTGACGAAACGCGGATCGGAAGGGATGAGCAACGGCATGCAGCCCGCAACCTCGGCCACGGCCTCGGAATTCATCGTCCCGCCCGCGTGGGTGGCGTACTGATCGTTGATCAGGTGATGGTTGCCGATGATGCCGATGACGGGCCGCGTCATGCCTCTCCCCCGATGAATGACGAAGAGATAGCGCCTTGGTCGGTTATGTAAAAGGCCCGTCACGGGAAAGCCGCCCTGCATCCGTGCACATGCCTGCGGATTGGGCAGAACGCGCGACCGCGGCGGCGATTTCACTAGACGGCGGGATCGTCCAGTGCCGGGATGCAATGCGACGCCCCGGCCGGCGGCTCAAGCACCCACCCGCTCTGCGACTGCCCCGGTCGGCCCTCGGGGAAACTGCAACGCCAAAGGCGCCGCCGCGACCGCCGTAGTGATGGGCCTGACCCTCACGCGCCCGTCACAGGCCGGATCGCCATGGGGGAGCGCGACGTTCACGCCCCGGGCCGCGCGTCTCCCGGCCACGCGCGCGTCACGCAACGGCCTCGAACCCCGCCGCCTCGATCCCGGCCACGGCGGCCACGGCATCGTTGTCCGAGGTGTCGCCCGTGACGCCCACGGCACCGATCACCGCGCCCGCCGCATCCTTCACCAGAACGCCACCCGGCACCGGCACCACCTTGCCGCCATAGGCCCCGTTCACGGCGGCCATGAAATAGGCCTGCGCCTCGGCCCGCGCCATCTGTGCCGAACCGGGCATGCCAAGCATCACGGCACCGTAGGCCTTGCCGCGCGCGATCTCGAACCGGCCCGGGCTCGCGCCGTTCTCCCGCTCGAAGGCCAGCACATGCCCGCCCGCGTCCAGAACCACGACCGAAAGCGGCTTCAGCCCCATCTCCCGGCCCGTCGCGCGCGCGACCTCGATCATCACCCGCGCCTGATCCAGCGAAATCATCTCAAATCCTCCCTGATGCGCTCCCGCATCCCCTTCATCTTTCCAAAAATACGCCGGGGGTCTGGGGGCAGAGCCCCCAGCGCCAGCACCGAAATCCTCATGCCGCCTTCCACTCCAGCCGCCTTGCATGAAGCACCGGTTCCGTATAGCCGCTCGGCTGCTCCCGCCCCTTCAGCACAAGGTCCATCGCGGCGGCGAAGGCGATCCCGTTGAAACCCGGCGCCATGGGCGTGTAGGCCGGATCGCCCGCGTTCTGCCGGTCGACCACCTCGGCCATGCGGCGGAAGGTGGCCCTGACCTCTTCTTCGCTGACGACACCGTGATGCAGCCAGTTCGCGATATGCTGCGCGCTGATCCGACAGGTCGCCCGGTCCTCCATCAGCGCCACGTCATTGATGTCGGGCACTTTGGAACACCCCACGCCCTGGTCGATCCAGCGCACCACGTAGCCGAGGATGCCTTGCGCGTTGTTCTCCACCTCGCGGGCGATCTGCGCCGGCGTCCAGCGCCGGTAACTGGCCAGCGGGATGTCCAGAAGCGCGGTCACGTAGGCGCGCCGACCGCCCTTCTCCAACGCCGCCTGCACAGCGGCCACGTCGACCCGGTGATAATGCAGCGCATGCAGCACCGCGGCCGTGGGCGACGGCACCCAGGCGCAATTGGCGCCCGCGCGGGGATGCTCGATCTTGGCCTCCAGCATCGCGGCCATCGCGTCGGGCGCGGCCCACATACCCTTGCCGATCTGCGCGCGGCCCCTCAGCCCGCATTCCAGCCCGATATCCACGTTCTGGTTCTCGTAGGCGGTGATCCAGGACTTGCGCTTGATGAAATCCTTGCGGCTGAAGGGCCCCGCCTCCATCGAGGTATGGATCTCGTCGCCGGTCCGGTCGAGAAAGCCGGTGTTGATGAAGGCCACCCGGTGTTTCGCCGCACGGATGCATTCCTTGAGATTGACCGAGGTGCGCCGCTCCTCGTCCATGATCCCGAGCTTGACGGTGTAGCGCTCCAGCCCCAGCGCCTCCTCGACGAAACCGAAGGTCTCGTCGGCGAAGGCCACCTCGTCGGGTCCGTGCATCTTGGGTTTCACGACATAGACCGAGCCCGCGACGGAGTTCCGCGCGCCGGCGGTCTTTCTCAGGTCGTGCTTGGCGATGAGCGTGGTGATCATCGCGTCCATGAGGCCCTCATAAGCCTCCGAACCGTCCTTCAGCAGGATCGCGGGGTTCGTCATCAGGTGGCCGACGTTGCGCACCAGCATCAGCGCCCGGCCCTTCACGCTGACCTCCGAGCCGTCGGGCGCGGTGCAGGTCTTGTCCCCCTTCAGGATCCGCGTGACCGTGCGGCCCTCCTTCTCGAAGCTTTCGGCGAGGTCGCCCTGCATCAGACCCAGCCAATTGCCATAGGCCAGCACCTTGTCCTCGGCATCGACGCAGGCCACCGAATCCTCGCAATCCATGATCGCCGAGACCGCCGCCTCCATGCGTACATCGGCCAGCAGCGCCTGGTCGCGCGCGCCGATGGGATGGGCGCGGTCGAAGACCAGTTCCACATGCAGCCCGTTGTTGCGCAGCAGGATCGTGTCAGGCGCCCGGGGATGGCCGGTATGGCCCACGAATTTCTCCGGGCTCATCAGCGGCTTGTCGTCGGCCAGCAACTGGCCCTTGTCGACATGGTAGCGGCGGATATCGGCATGGCTTGCGCCTGCGATCGGGAAGGCGTCGTCGAGGAAGACGCGCGCGCGCGCCACGACCCGCGCGCCGCGCCCCCGGTCATAACCGCCGGCCGGCGGCTGCGAGCCCATCGCGTCTGTGCCGTAAAGCGCGTCGTAGAGGCTGCCCCACCGGGCATTGGCCGCGTTCAGCGCGAAGCGGGCATTGGTGATCGGCACCACCAGCTGCGGGCCCGCGACGGTGGCGATTTCCGGATCGATCTTGGAGGTCTCGATCGTGAAATCCCCGCCCTCCGGCACGAGATAGCCGATCTCCTCCAGGAAAGCCTTGTAGCTGTCGATGTCGAAAGCCTGCCCCCGGCGCGCCTTGTGCCAGTCGTCGATCTGCGCCTGCAGCGCCGCGCGCCGGTCCAAGAGCGCGCGGTTTCTTGGTGCGAAGTCGTGCAGCAGGCGCGAGAAGCCTTCCCAGAAGGCGGCGGTTTCGACGCCCGTTCCGGGAAGCGCCCGTTTTTCAATGAAATCCGCCAGTTCAGCCGCGACCTTCAGGCCCGCTCGCTCGACTCTGTCTGGCCGCTCCGCCATGGCGCTCTCCCTCGGCAATTCTGCATGCAACCGTATTCCGCAGGCGGGATAGGCAAAAAGCCGCGCCGTCGCAAGCGGCCGGTCAGTCTTTTTGACCAATTCCCGCGCCGGCGCGGCGCGCCGCACGGCATCGGTCCGAGCAATAGCGCACCTCGTCCCAGACCTTCGCCCATTTGCGCCGCCACGCGAAGGGCCGCCCGCAGGAGGCGCAGGTCTTCTGCGGCAGCTGGGCTTTCTTGCGCATTCTTCCCATGCGCCTGAAGCTAGAGGCGCAGCGCACCCGGTCCAGCCCCGGTTCCCGCCGTCCCGTCCTCTGGTCGCAAATACCCTCGGGGAACGCGCGAGAGGGGCAGACCCCCCTCGCGGGTCCCCTCCACGCGCGGCCCTTGCGCGCACAGGCCAAATCGCTAGTGCTCCGGGACCATGCAGATGACCCCAACCATGCGCCTCCTGTTCGCGCTGAACCTCGCGCTTCTCGTGCTCTATCCCGTCGCCTGGGCGATGCCGCTGATGCGCGCGGGCCTCCTGCCGCTCTTCGGGCTCGAGGAGATCTCGATCCTCACGGGCCTGCGCGCGCTCTGGGACGGGGGCGAGGTCGCGCTCGCGATCCTCGTGGCGCTCTTCGCGCTGGTCGCGCCGATCCTCAAGACCCTGTGCCTGACGCTCGTCCACCTGTCGCGCGCGCCTGCCCGGCTCCTGCCCGCGCTGCAGCTTCTGGGCAAGCTCGCCATGGCCGATGTCTTCCTGATCGCGGTCTATGTCACGCTGGCCAAGGGCCTTGCCGTGGGCCGCGTGGAAACGGCATGGGGCCTCTGGCTTTTCACCGCCTGCGTGCTGGGCTCGCTGGCGATCGGCATACTCACCCAACGCCAGTTGAAGGAGCGATCCGCATGACCATCACCCACGCGCTCACCGCGCTCGGCGTGGCGCTCTGCGCCTTCGCGGCGCTTTCAGGGCTGACCTGGATGCGCCGCGTCATCGGAGAGCGTCCGGCTCGGCGCAGGGGCATGGTGCTGAACCTCGCGCGGCGCGCGGGCCCGCCGGTGCTGGCCGGGATCGCCGTCGCCGGCATCGCGGCCCTCACGGCGCGCGGCATTCCGGCCGCCCCCGCCCTTCTGCTCATCGGCGGGGGGCTGACCTTCGGGCTGCATCGCGGATTGCTCGAGGTCGGACAGGCCGACCGGCGCGCCGTGCTGCCCCGCCTGGCCATCGCCGTGGCGGCCGGAACCGGCTACCTGTGGCTGGCCGGGCTGGCCACGCCGCTCTGACGGATCAGAACCGGAAGGCGAAGCGCAGCGCGCCGCTCGTGCTTCGCAGATCGCCGCCGAGGCCCGAAAGCGCCACCGAGGTATCGAGCGAAATGCCGTTGCCGACCTCGGTCGACAGGCCCAGTTCCACACGCCCGGTCCAGCCGTCATCGACCAGCAGGTCCTGCACCAGCGCCGTGTCCGTATCGGTGTTCAGCCAGTCGGCATGAAGCCCCGCGAAGATCGCGCCGCCGGCTGTGGAGTGGCTGACTTCTCCGCCCAGCGAAGCCTGCGTGAAGCGCACCGTCTCGGTGCCCGCGCCGGCCAGCGTGCCGCTGACGCCCTCGATCCGCTCGACCCCGTGCACGAGGCCCAGCATCGGCGTGACCGTGACACCCTGATCGACCGCGATATCGTAGCCGCCGTTGAAGGTCAGCGCCGCAAGCCGCGTGTCGCCCTCGCCGGTGCCGCCGCCCGAGGTCTGGGTGAAGTCGCCCAAGCCGTAGATCAGGCTCGCCTCGCCGGACCACGGACCCGACGCATAGGCCATGTAGGGTTGCAGGTAGCGCAACACGCCGTCCTGCCCGACCGCGCCCACCGTCGCGTCGAGGTCCTGCACGCCCAACGACAGGCCCACCACCATGTCGGGCATCACCGCCATGTCGGCGCCGATCTGCAGGCCGCGACCCGTGTAGCTGCGGTTGGTGCCGTCATCCTCGGCGCGGAAGCCGGTCAGATCGACCCAGGTGTAAAGCCCGCCCATCATCTGCGCGCTGTCCATGGTGGACTGCGTGACGGTGAAGGACCCGGTCTCGGGATCGGCCACGCGGGTGAAGGACAGCACCCCGTCGCGGGTCGTCAGGCTGTCCTGCCCGCGGGAGCGGGTGAGACCGCCCGCGTTGATCACGACAAGACGACCGACGGTGTTCGAGCCTGCGGCGAGATTTGCGATCTCTTCGGGGACCGTCGGTCCGGCCGCGACAAACGTCGCCAAGATATCCAAGAGTCCTTGCAGTGCCGGGCTACTGTCCGAGTTTGAGCCACCGAAAGTGAAACCGACCGTGTCTCCAGCGTCGATTACGATAGTCTGCGTGCCCGAATAGGAAAAACCGCCTGACGGAGCTGCACAGCAATTCGAAGGTCCGGCAGAGACAAGAGACACAGCTGGGTTCAGCGAACTCAGGTTGGCCCGCACAGCAAAGAAAGCGTGAAAGCCGGAGTAATCCCAGCTGTAGCTGAGGGTGCCGCTTTGAAGCGCCGTGGCACTTGCAGTCCAAGATCCGTTTGTCCCGCCAGGCAAATTGTATTCGAACGTTGGCGACAGGACAGTGCCGGTGATGGTGGTTGTGCCAGGCCCGCTAAGATCCCATGATGAGAGAGGCTGGGCGCCGACAGGCGCTGCCAACGTCGCAAACAAAACCGTCACGGCGACGGTTGTTCTTTTTTCGATCATGCGCTCGATCCTCAGCTTTTTTCTATCGGCGGGTTTTTGCTTACCCCACACATATTCCCCGGAACGAAACAGGTCCAACGCATTGACCGAAAATCCGGCAACCCCGGAAAATGCGTGGCGCGCCAGCAACATGACCGACCCCCACGCGAAACGCCCGCGCCGCTTGCCTTCCCCGCCCGCTTCGCTACACCCGCGCCATGGCCAAGCCCGTCACCCGTTTCGTCTGTTCCGCCTGCGGCGCCGTCACCCAGAAATGGGCCGGGCGCTGCGAGGCCTGCGGCGAGTGGAACTCCATTTCCGAGGAAACGCCGCTCAGCCAGGGCCCCTCTTCCAGGGGCCTCGGCGCGGCCAAGGGCAAGCGCATGGGCCTGACCGATCTGCGCACGCAGGAGGCGCCGCCGCCGCGGCGCTCGTCGGGCCTGGCCGAGCTCGACCGCGTCCTCGGCGGCGGCCTCGTGCCCGCCTCCGCCACGCTGGTGGGCGGCGATCCCGGCATCGGCAAATCCACCCTTCTGCTGCAGGCCGCCGCCAGCTTCGCGCGGTCCGGCGCGCGGGTGATCTATGTCTCCGGCGAGGAAGCCACGGCGCAGGTCCGGCTGCGCGCAAGCCGCCTCGGCCTCACTGACAGCGCGGTGCAACTGGCCGCCGAGACCAATCTGCGCGACATCCTCACGACGCTCGACGCCGAGGCGCCCGACCTCGTCATCGTCGACTCGATCCAGACCATGTGGCTGGACACCGTCGACAGCGCGCCCGGTTCCGTCGCCCAGGTCCGCGCCTCGGCCCATGAGCTGACCACCTTCGCCAAGCGCCGCGGCGTCTCGGTCATCCTGGTGGGCCATGTCACCAAGGACGGCCAGATCGCCGGCCCCCGCGTGGTCGAGCACATGGTCGACACGGTGCTCTATTTCGAGGGTGAGCGCGGCCACCAGTTCCGCATCCTGCGCTCGGTCAAGAACCGCTTCGGCCCCGCCGACGAGATCGGCGTCTTCGAGATGACCGGCGCGGGGCTGGCCGAGGTCGCCAACCCCTCGGCGCTGTTCCTGTCGGATCGCGACACCCCCGCGCCGGGGTCGGTCGTCTTCGCGGGCATCGAGGGCACGCGCCCCGTTCTGGTGGAATTCCAGGCCCTTGTGGCGCCATCTTCACTCAGCCAGCCGCGCCGCGCGGTGGTGGGCTGGGACGGCGCGCGCCTGTCGATGGTCCTTGCCGTGCTCGAGGCGCGCGCCGGCATCTCCTTCCAGGGCCTCGACGTCTATCTCAACGTGGCGGGCGGCCTGCGCATCTCTGAGCCCGCCGCCGATCTGGCCGTGGCCGCGGCCCTATTGTCGGCGCGCGAGGACGCGGCGCTGCCCCGCGACACGGTGGTCTTCGGAGAGCTGTCGCTGTCGGGCGCGCTCCGGCCGGTCACACAAGCCGAAAATCGCCTGAAAGAGGCGGTGAAACTCGGTTTTTCCGCCGCAATCCTGCCCAAAGGGTGTAGTATTCCTGCCAACAGCGGCGTGTCGGTTCGCACCATGGAGGACATGCCCCGTTTCGTCGGGGAGGTTTTCGGGGCAGGCTGAGCGGACCAAGATGCAGGATCCGCCGCCACGGCAGATGCGCGGCGATAAAAAAACGGCAAGAGGCGAGAGAGCGGCAATGGAAGGCTTCACCATCTTCGACGGCGTCGTCGCGGGCGTCATCCTGATCTCGGCAGTGCTCGCGTTCTCGCGCGGCTTCGTGCGCGAGACGATGTCGATCGCAGCCTGGGTCGCGGCGGCCGTGGTCGCGTTCATGTTCGCCCCCGACGTGGTGCCCCTGATCAACGAAGTGCCCTACCTCGGTGATTTCATCGGCACCAGCTGCGAGCTGGGCATCCTCGCCGCCTTCACCGCCGTTTTCGTCGTGGCGCTCGTGGTGATCTCCTTCTTCACGCCGGTGTTTTCCTCGGCGATCAAGAATTCGCCGCTGGGCGGTCTGGATGCCGGGCTCGGCTTTCTCTTCGGGGTCGCGCGCGGCGTGCTTCTCGTGGTGGTGGCGCTGATCGCCTATGAGCGCATCGCGGGCGACGAGCCCATCCCCGCCGTCTCCGACAGCCGCTCGGCCGCGATCTTCGCCGACGCCCAGGCCGGCATCGAGGGCCAGATCCCGACCGAGGCGCCCGACTGGATCATGCAGCGCTACGAGCAGCTGACCGGCACCTGCGCCGAGCAATAGGCCCGAACCGGATCGTCACGGGCAGTCTGTCCCCGGACTGCGTGGGACCAAGACGGCCCCGCCCTCTCAGGACGTTGGAAGGCGCCGCGAGGACCGCACCCCCCCCTTCCTCTGGTCTCAAATATTCCCCGCCGGAGGCATCAGGCGCGGCCGAGAGGCTCCCGGCACGGGGGCCCGAGGCCGCGCCTCCCCCACACGTGACGTCGGGCAGCGCATCGCAACAGCAAGCGGGCGAGATTTCATGACATCGCGGTGACAGGGCGGGTGACATGGCGCATCTGCTGCCCTATGTGAGAGCGGAAGGGCCCGGACGGGGTGTCGGGGTCTTCGCCAGCTGCCGGGGACCCTGCCGATGCGCGACGCCGAAACCCAACTTTTCCGCCATCCTTTCGATCCGCTCGACGACGACAAGCTCCGCGAGGAATGCGGCGTCTTCGGCGTGACCGGCGTGGCCGACGCGGCGAGTTTCGTGGCGCTCGGTCTGCATGCGCTCCAGCATCGCGGGCAGGAGGCCGGCGGCATCGTCACCCACGACCCCGAGCTGGGCTTCAACTCCGCCCGCCGCTTCGGCTACGTGCGCGACAATTTCACCAGCCAGTCGCTGATGGAGACGCTGCCGGGCGAGATCGGCATCGGCCATGTGCGCTATTCCACCGCCGGCTCCAAGGGCGCGACCCAGATCCGCGACGTGCAGCCCTTCTTCGGCGAGTTCGCCATGGGCGGGGCGGCGATCGCCCATAACGGCAACATCGTGAATGCCGACGAATTGCGCCGCGAACTGATCGAGCGCGGCTCGATCTTCCAGTCCTCGTCGGACAGCGAGTGCATCATCCACCTCATGGCGCGCTCCCTGCAACGCACCATCCCCGAGCGGATGAAGGACGCGCTCCGCCGGGTGGAGGGCGCGTTTTCCATCGTCGCCATGACCCGCACCAAGCTCATCGGCGTGCGCGATCCGCTGGGCGTCCGCCCGCTGGTGCTCGGCCGGATCGGGGACGAGGAAAACGGCGCTTGGGCGCTGAGTTCCGAGACCTGCGCGCTCGACATCGTGGGCGCCGAGTTCATCCGCGAGATCGAACCGGGCGAAATGGTCGTCATCAACGGAAACGGCGTCGAAAGCTTCCGCCCCTTCGAGGCGCGCAAGCCCCGCTTCTGCATCTTCGAGCATGTCTATTTCTCGCGCCCCGACAGCATCATCGGCGGCGAGTCGGTCTACGAGACGCGCCGCCGCATCGGCGTGGAACTGGCCCGAGAGGCGCCGGTCGATGCCGACCTCGTCTGCCCCGTCCCCGACTCGGGGACACCCGCGGCCATCGGCTACAGCCAGGAAAGCGGCATTCCCTACGCGATGGGGATCATCCGCAACCAGTACATGGGCCGCACCTTCATCGAACCGACCGAGCAGATCCGCAACATGGGCGTGCGGCTGAAGCTCAACGTCAACCGTGCGCTGATCCGCGGCAAGCGCGTGATCCTCGTCGATGACAGCGTTGTGCGCGGCACGACCTCGCGCAAGATCAAGGAAATGATCCTCGATGCGGGTGCTGCCGAGGTGCATTTCCGTATCGCCTCGCCGCCCACCGCATGGCCCTGCTTCTACGGCGTCGACACGCCCGAGCGGGAAAAGCTGCTGGCCGCGACCATGTCCGAGGAGGAGATGCGCCGCCATCTCGGCGTCGCCTCCCTGAGATTCATCTCGCTCGATGGGCTCTACCGCGCCGTGGGAGAGTCGCAGGGCCGCGACCCGAACGCCCCGCAATACTGCGACGCGTGTTTCTCGGGCGAATACCCGGTGCGCCCCACCGACATGCTCAAGCGGGGCTTCGAGATGCAGGAGGCCGCCGAGTAGAGTGCCGGCGCCATGAGCCGGCGCCCGGGTCAGGGGCCGAAGACCGCCGCAGGCGCCCTTGACGCGGGCGACGACCGAAGAGGCCGCGCCCGGGAAGGCCTGTCGAGGCAGGCCCCTTCGGCAAGGGGCCGCTCTGCGGAAGCCGTCTGCGGGAGCCGGGCGCCCGACGCCCCATCTCCGAACCGACCGCGCGGCGCAGCCGCGCCGGGCCCAACCGGGGACAAGGCCGAAGGCCGCAGGCTCCGGGCGGGAGCGCTCCGTGCCTCTTTTCTCTCGCGAAAAGGAAAACGCCGCCCCGAAGGACGGCGTTTCCGAAACCCGCTTTCCCCTGTGCTCAGCGGCGGCCGAGCCAGGCGAGGCCGCCCGAGACCGCGAGTGCCGCGACGGCCGACTTCAGCACGTCGCCGGCGATGAACGGCGCCATCCAGTGCGCCCAGAGCGAGGCCCATTCGGTGCCGAAGACCAGCGCGGGCCAGAGCAGACCGGGGATATAGATGATGGCCGAGGCGAGCAGCGCCATCCCGATGGCCGGCACCACGCGCCGCGCGAGGCCCGTGTCCGAGGCCCATCCGGCCAACCACGCCATGGCGACGAAGCCCAGCAGGAACCCGCCCGTCGGCCCCATCATGTAGGGCAGACCCGCGCCGCCGCCGGAAAACACCGGCAGGCCCATCGCGCCCTGCGCGAGGTAAACCAGCAGCGTCGCCACCCCGAGCCGCGCGCCCAGTGCGAAGCCCACGGTCAGGACCGCGAGGCTCTGCAACGACAGCGGCACCGGGCCGATGAAGATGGAGAACTGCGCCGCGATGGCGATCAGCACGGTGCCGGCCAGCACCAGCGCGCCCTTCCGGGCAAGGCTCAGATCGCCGAAGACGGCTTGGGCAAGGGTGGTGTCGCGGCTCATGTGAACCCTCCGGTTGTCAGTGATATCCCGTTGTTACCGTCAGGGTATTCCACCCCGACCCGCCAGTGTCAAGCGGCGCAGGTGCCCCACCCCGCTCCACAGCCCCTTGCCATTCGCGCCACGGAAGGGCATGTCGCCGCTCCATGACCGATATGCAGAGAAAACCCCTCGAAGATCGCGTGGCGCTGGTCACGGGCGCCTCGCGCGGTCTTGGCGCGGCCTCGGCCGAATGGCTGGCGTCGAAGGGCGCCCACGTGGTCGCCGTCGCGCGCACGGTTGGCGGGCTGGAAGAACTGGACGACCGGATCCAGGCCGCGGGCGGGCACGCGACGCTCGCGCCCATGGACCTGACGGACGATAACGCGATCGCCCATCTGTGCCGGTCGATCCATGATCGCTGGGGCCGCGCGGATATCTGGGTGCATGCCGCGATCCATGTCTCGGCGCTGACGCCCGCGCCGCATATCCAGGCCAAGGATCTCGACCGTTGCATCGCGACGAACATCCGCATGCTTTCGCGGCTGATCGCCAATGTCGACCCGCTGATCGCGCCCTCCGACGCGCCCAGTGCGGTCTTCTTCGACGACGACTGGGACGAGAAATTCGCCGGGACCTACGCCATGTCCAAGGCTGCCCAACGCGCGCTGGTCAGGACATGGGCGGCGGAGACGGCGAAGCACGGGCCCAGGGTGCATCTGCTGCGCCCGGGCCCCATGCCCACGGCGACGCGCGCGCGCTTCTACCCCGGCGAGGACCGCTCCGCGCTGGTCCACCCGCGCGAGGAAGCCGCGCGGCTGCTCGGGCCGCTTTTCGAAGGCGCCTGAACGGCGGAGGCCGGTGCCCCTTGCGGGCGCAGGGATTGCGTATTTTTGGAAAGATGAGGGGCCTGCCGGTCGGTCAGGTCGCCGCCGGCTCCGGCCCCGGATCCGCCCCGCCCTCGAGCGCATCGGCCAGCGCCTCGGCGCGCGCGGCAAGCTCGGCCAGCCCGTCGGTGACGCGGTCCGGCAGTTCCGTGCGGGGTCCCGCCTCCTGCAGCTCCGCGATCCGGCGCGCCCGGTCGGCCAGCCGTTCCTCGGCCGAGCGCAGCGCCTTGTCCTGCGCCGCGATCTTGGCCTGCAGGTTCTTGAGTTCATCCTCCTGCGCCGCGGTCTTGTCGGCCAGCATCAGCCCCGCCATCAACAGCATCCGGTCCGACGGCATGCGCCCGATCTGGCCCAGCACCACGGTGGCCTCGGTGTCCAGCATCCGCGCCGCGGCGCGCAGGAACGTCTCCTCGCCGTCCTGGCAGGCGACGGTGTAGCTGCGTCCGCCGATCTCGATCTGCACCTCAGGCATTGCGCGCTTCCTCCTCCCGGACGGTCTCGGCCGCCATCAGGTCCGACAGGATGCGGCCAAGCTCGGCCGCCTCGGCCTGGCGCGCTTCGGTCAGCGCGGCGACCTGTGCCTCCAGCACGCGGTTGATCCCCTCGGCGCCGTCGCCGCTGCCCATGGCCACCGAGCGCAACTCGTCGAGTCCCGACGACATCCGGTCAACCGCGCCGCGCAATCCGCGCAACTCGGCCCTGAGCGCCAGGACCCGTTCGTCCGGCGCCGCACCCGCCGCCTCGGCAAGTTCGTCGGCGGTGTCCTGCGCCCGGTCGCGCGCCTCGATGGCGTCGTCGCGTTCGGCGCGGGCACGCTCCACCCGGCGCTTCAGGACGGCAAGCTCGGCGGGATCGGCGGCCTCAGGGGCCTCGGCAGCTGCAGCCTCGAGTTCCGCCACGCGCGCCTCGAGCGCCTTTTGCGCCGCGAGCGCGGCGTCGCGCTCCGCCTCACGTTCGGAGAGCTCGGCGCGCGCCTTTTCAAGCGCCGCCTGGTTGGCGGAAGTGCTCTCCGCGAGTTTGCCTTCGGCCCGGGCGAGCGCCTCCTGCGCCTCCGACAGCCGCGCCTCGAGCGCGCTCACGCGTTCGGAAAGCTCGCTTTCGCGTGCCTCCGCGTCCCTTGCCGCGGTCTCCGCGGCCAGGGCGCGCGCATCGCCACCGGTATCCGCGCCGCGGGCCGCGAGGCCCTTCGCGATGCGATCCATGGCCGCGGCGAGGCGCGCCTCGAGCGCGCCAAGTTTCTCGAATTCCTCGCTGTCGCTCATGATATCGTTGCCGCCCCGGTCCTGCTCCGTCACTGCGTACGTCTCTGGTGAGACGCCCTTTTCGCCTTTCGCGGGGCCATTTCGGTCCTCTGCGAGGCCTCATACGCAAGATGGCGACCGCCTCAAGCCGCCTGTTGCCTCAGGCAATCCCAATCCGGGCGGATTTGCAAGTTTTTCCGGCAATCGCACCCGCTTGCCGCGCGACCTTGCGCCCGGCAGCGACCACCGGCCCGGACCGCGGCGCCGTCGGTGCCTTGCACTTCGCCGGTCACCTGCTATCACGCGGACGCCGCGCCATGGCCGCGCGGCCAGGTTCCGGCCATCGCGAAGGATGGCCCTCCCGATCGAAGGACCGTTCCGCATGGACATCGCCGCCCTCGCCACCGCACATCCCGACCATTGGCGCCGCGCCGCGCCCATTCGCACCCTGGCGCTGGACGCCGTGGCCGCCGCCAGTTCCGGGCATTCCGGCATGCCGATGGGCATGGCCGACATCGCCACCGTGCTCTTCGAAAAGCACCTGCGCTTCGACGCGGCCGCCCCCGACTGGCCCGACCGCGACCGGTTCATCCTGTCCAATGGCCATGGCTCCATGCTGCTTTATGCGCTGCTCTATCTGACCGGCTCGCCGGACATGACGCTGGAGCAGATCAGGAACTTCCGTCAGCTTGGCTCGAACACCGCGGGCCATCCGGAATACGGGCACGCCAAGGGGATCGAGACCACCACCGGCCCGCTGGGCCAGGGGCTGGCCAATGCCGTGGGCTTCGCCATCGCCGAGGAATTCCTGCGCGCCAAGTGGGGCCGGAAGATCATCGATCACCGCACATGGGTCTTCGCCGGCGACGGCTGCCTGATGGAAGGCGTCAGCCACGAGGCGATCGCGCTTGCCGGCCGGCAGGAACTGAGCCGCCTGACCGTGATCTGGGACAACAACGGCATCACCATCGACGGCAAGGTCGGCCTCGCCGACCGCACCGACCAGATGGCGCGTTTCGCGGCCGCGGGCTGGGACGTGTTCGACTGCGACGGCCACGACCCCGAGGATATCGACCGCGCCCTGACCGCGGCCAAGGCCTCACCGCGCCCGGCGATGATCGCCTGCAAGACGCATATCGCGCTCGGTCACGCCGCGCAGGACACCGCCAAGGGCCATGGCGCGCTGACCGATGCCGAGCAGCTTGCAGCCACGAAGGAGGCCTATGGCTGGCCCCATGGCGCATTCGAGGTGCCCGCCGACATCAAGGCCGAGTGGGAGGCCATCGGCGCCCGCGGCCGGGCGGACCGCGAGGAGTGGGAGACGCGCTTCGCGCTCCTGTCCGACGGCAAGCAGGCGGAGTTCGAGCGCGCCTTCGCCGGCGAAAGCCCCAAGCGGCTCTCGGCCACGATCCGCGCGCTGAAGAAACAGATCTCCACCAGCCGTCCCAAGGTCGCCACCCGCAAGGCGTCGGAAATGGCGCTCGAGGTCATCAACCCGATCCTGCCCGAGACGATTGGCGGGTCGGCAGACCTGACGGGCTCGAACAACACCCAGACCGCGGATCTGGGGATCTTCGAGCCGGAGAACCGCAAGGGCCGCTACATCCATTTCGGCATCCGCGAACACGCGATGGCGGCGGCGATGAACGGCATGGCGCTCCATGGCGGCGTGCGGCCCTATGGCGGCACCTTCTTGTGTTTCGCCGATTACGCGCGACCCTCGATGCGGCTTTCGGCACTGATGGGCGTGCCGGTGCGATACGTGATGACGCATGACTCGATCGGCCTGGGCGAGGACGGTCCGACCCACCAGCCCGTCGAGCATCTCGCCATGCTGCGCGCCACGCCCAACATGCTGGTCTTCCGCCCGGCAGACGCGGTGGAAACCGCCGAAGCCTGGGAAATCGCGCTTCAGCAGACATCGGCGCCCGCGGTCCTCGCGCTCAGCCGCCAGAACCTGCCCACCGTGCGCACGGAGCACAAGACCAAGAACCTCACCGCGCAGGGCGCCTACGTGCTGGCCGAGGCCGAGGGCAAGCGCCAGGCTCTGTTGATGGCCACCGGCTCGGAGGTTGCCATCGCGCTGGCCGCGCGCGACCTGTTGCAGGCCGAGGGCATCGGCACCCGCGTCGTCTCCATGCCCTGCTGGGAGATCTTCGAGGATCAGGACGAGGCCTATCGCCGCCGCGTCCTGCCGGCCGGCCCCGTTCGCGTGGCCGTGGAGGCCGCGGTTCGCTTCGGCTGGGACCGCTGGCTCTATGGCGAGCGGGGCAAGCGCGAGAAATCGGGCTTCGTGGGGATGCACGGCTTCGGCGCCTCGGCCCCGGAAAGCGACCTTTACGCGCATTTTGGCATCACCGCCGAGGCCGTGGCCGAAAAGGTGAAATCGCTGCTGAAATAGGGGGCTGCGCCGAGTAGACTTCAGCCAGGGGAAGAGGCCGCCCCTTCCTCTGGTTTCAAATATTCCCCGCCGGAGGCAACAGGCGCGGCCGAGTGGCTCCCGGCACGGGGGCCCGAGGACGCGCCTTCCCCCTCAGGACCGTTCGGCGAAGAGCGCGCGCATCTCCTTGGTGAAGGTGCCCCGGACATGGGCCATCTCACCGCCCGAGACATGGGCGTCGAGCACGTCGAAGACCGCGCCGATGGCGTCCTCCGCGTCGCCCATGGGATCGGTGTCGAACGCCGATTGCACCCGCGCCACGAAACCCTCGCGGCTGCGCTCGGTCACCGGGGTCTGCGACGGGTCGTAGCCCTCGTAATAGATGCCGCGGATCAGGATCGGCAGCTGCGCCGAAAGCTGCGCGGCCTCGTCCGGGTTCAGGTGGTCGCGCAAGGCATGGAGCACGGCACGCAACAGGCGGTAGGACCGTTGCTTGTTGGCCCAGCCTGTCCGGTAATCCACCTCGTTGAACCAGATATTCGCCCGCTGGACGGATTCGTCGATGATCTTGAGACCCAAGGCACTCATGGCTTCCCCTCCTCGTCAGCCGGATGCCTGCATGCATCCGGAGCGAAGGGCAGCATATCTCCGGCAGGGGCGCATTGACCCAAATCAGGAATGATTTCCCCTGACAACAGGTGTCAGTGACCGCTTTCTCCGCCGGCGAGACCCACGGCCCTCAGCGCCGGTGTGAGCACGCGATCGACCACGGGCATCAGCGCCATGCCGATTGCCAACCCGAGCACCCCGTGCAGCACCGCCCCGGCCAGCCATTCCAGCGCCCCGCCCAGCGCCTCGAAGGCATGGGCAATGGTGTGCACGACCTCTTCGGGTCCGGACCAGCCCATGCCGGCCAGCGCATGGGTGATGATCGACCCGCCCACCCAGAGCATCGCCAGCGTGCCGACAAGCGTCAGGGTCCGCAGGAAGGTGGGCATGCCCGCCACGATGAAGCGGCCCAGCGCGCGGCCGCTGCGGGTCCGCCCCTCGGCGGCCATGTGCAGGCCGATATCGTCGGCCTTCACGATCAGCGCGACCGAACCGTAGACGAGGATCGTGACGCCGATGCCCGCCACCGCCAGCGCGAACGCCTCGAGCAGGAAAGAGTCCGTCTCGATGGCCGCCAGCGCGATGGTCATGATCTCGGCGGAGAGGATGAAATCGGTCTTGATGGCGCCCTTGACCTTCGTCTCTTCCAGATGCGCGCTGTCCTCCGACGACATCTTCTTCGCCGTGGCCTCGGCAACGTCGTCATGGGCGGGCGACAGCCAATGGGCCACCTTCTCCGCCCCCTCGAAACACAGATACGCCCCGCCCAGCATCAGGAGCGGCGCGATGGCCCATGGCGCGAAGGCGGACAGGAGCAGCGCGGCGGGCAGCAGGATCACGAGCTTGTTGAAGATCGACCCGCGCGCGATCTTCCAGACGATGGGCAATTCGCGCGCGGCGGAGAAGCCGTGCACGTATTTCGGCGTCACGGCGGCGTCGTCGATCACCGCGCCCGCCGCCTTGGTGCCCGCCTTGGTCGCCTGCGCCACCACGTCGTCGACGGACGCCGCCGCGACCTTGGCAATGGCCGCCACGTCGTCGAGAAGCGCCAGCAATCCGCTCATGATCTCTCCACCTGTCTCGCTTGGCCAGACCATATCGTCCGCCCGGCACGAGACAACCCGGGAACCGGCCGCGAAGCGGTGGAAACGGTTCCGGCCCGGTGCAGGGCTTTTGACGCGTTTCGTGAACGGCAGGGCTTGGATGTTAGCGCAAACTGGAATTGTTTTCGCTAACATGCCGAAAAATGGTGACTTTTCTCTTCCGCAATGCAGCATGCTTTTGTATGCGATCCCCATTGGCAGGGGTAAATTCGGTTTGACGGAAAGGCGCGTTTCATGACGGTCACGATTGGCATCAACGGGTTCGGACGCATCGGGCGCTGTACGCTGGCGCATATCACCGAGGCCGGGCGCAACGACGTTCAGGTGGTCAAGATCAACGCCACCGGCCCCATCGAAACCAACGCCCACCTGCTGCGCTACGACAGCATCCATGGCCGCTTCGGCGCCGACGTGCGCGTTTCGGGCGACACCATGGATCTCGGCCGCGGTCCGATGAAGGTCTTTTCCACCTACGACCCCGAAGAGCTCGACTGGGACGGCTGCGACGTGGTGCTGGAATGCACCGGCAAGTTCAACAACCGCGAGGCGGCCTCGGTCCATCTCGGCCGCGGCGCCAGGCGCGTGCTGGTCTCGGCGCCCGCCAGGAACGCCGACAAGACCATCGTCTACGGCGTGAACCACCGCGAGCTTCTCGACAGCCACCACGTGGTCTCGAACGGCTCCTGCACGACGAATTGCCTCGCGCCGCTGGCCAAGGTTCTGAACGACGCCATCGGCATCGAGCGCGGGATAATGACCACGATCCACAGCTACACGGGCGACCAGCCGACGCTCGACCGCCGCCACAAGGACCTCTACCGCGCCCGCGCCGCCGCAATGGCGATGATCCCGACCTCCACCGGTGCAGCCAAGGCGCTGAAGGAGGTTCTGCCGGAGCTCGAGGGCAAGCTCGACGGCACCGCGCTGCGGGTGCCCACCCCCAACGTTTCGGCCGTCGACCTGACCTTCGAGGCCGCAAAGGACGTCACCGTCGAGGATGTGAACGAGGTGGTGCGCGAGGCCGCATCCGGCCATATGGGCTCGGTTCTGGCCTACGACCCGGAGCCCAAGGTCTCCATCGATTTCAACCACACGGTGCATTCCTCGATCTTCGCGCCCGACCAGACCAAAGTGGTGGGCGGCCGCACGGTGCGCGTGCTCGCATGGTACGACAACGAATGGGGCTTTTCGGCGCGTATGGCCGATGTGGCGGGCGCGATGGGCCGCCTCCTGCACTGATCCTCTTCGGTTTCTTCTGCAGCGACCGAAGCCCCGGCCCCCGCGCCGGGGTTTCGTTTTCTGCAGCCCGGTGGAATCCCGACAATCCTGGCTGAATCGGGCTTGGCCCCGAAGAGACCTCCGTGCAACTCTGCGCCCCGGGCCGGGGGCGAGAACACGAGGGCGCAGGATGACGAACACCGTGGCCGCATGGATGGCGGGCCTGATCCTTCTGGGCTGCGGCGCAGACATGGTGCTCAATGACGGAAAGGTCCTGTTCTTCATGGCCCTCAGGCTGGTGGACCTGCTGGAGTGGATGGCCTTCTGGCGCTAGGACACCGACTCATAAACTCGCAACCAGATGCGTGTGGCTGCCATTTTGATGAGGGCGAGGAAGTTGGCGTCGTGCTTCTCGTATCTTGTGGCGATTGCCCTGTAGTGCTTGAGCTT
>Ga0008836_100138_pt1 | contig 71519 bp, 80 predicted proteins | sample HotLakConsUCCR28_FD_62214 | JGI IMG/M metagenome (GOLD analysis project Ga0008836, IMG submission 62214) | Hypersaline microbial mat communities from Hot Lake, Washington, USA - Hot Lake Consortium UCC-R28 (Hybrid Assembly) ... | reverse complement strand
TGGTGATGGTATCGTCTGACATGTGGCATATCCCTTTCTCGGCTGAGAATTGACGGCGACTCGACACCGCCATGATATGCCGCCCCTCAGGGCATCACCAACTTCCGACCATAGCTCCGGGGGGATCAACCCATACCTCTCTATTCATCTTGGCCACTCAGATTTTTGGGACAAAAGAAACGGGATTGGCAGGCCGTGTGCGTTCTGCCATCCTGCCACAGCACTACACGCGAAACCCGCTAGCACTACACGGCGCACCTCATGGCACCCTTTAAGTCGCTGTTTTAGAAGGACTTTCTTGGTTGTAGAGCTCGGTGGTTTTCCTACCGCCGGAGCCAAATTCCCCGAATACCGCGTAAACCTGAACGGATCGAGCAGGCTCATCGGGCCGCGATCGTGAGCGTCCTGGAGATGCCGGCCGGCGACGACGCGTGTCCGGACCGAGAAAGCTTGCGGGAGGGGGAATCCTCCGCGCGTGCGAATCCGTGAACCTTTCCCGCTCGGCGCGACGGGCGGAAAACCGGTCCGAACGCCACCGCGCCTCCCGAAACCGCCAAGAAACAGAAAACCGTGCCGAATTCAGTGCCCAAGAAAGCGGCATTGCCGAAAAACGGCCCTCGGACTACACGCCGCACGTTCCGCAGCACAGCCATCTGGGCGAACGTGGACGTGTCAGCAATCCCGGAGTTCGTCTCCTCCCTTCCTTGCAACTTCGGGGCCTGATGCGAAAAACCTGCTGGCGACCCGTCTCCTCGTCTCTCTTCCAACTGGCCGGGTCGTCAGCTCTTTTTCTTGAGGCTTCAGTCGCGTCTTCCGGCGGCATGGCCGGACGGACAAAGCAGCCGGTCACAGTCTCGGGCGCGTCACGGCGAATTGAGGCCATTGCAGGGCAATGTCCAACTGTCTGAAAACGCTTCGTTATCAGATGATGCCATCGCGCAACTTGCACGCGAATGACACAATCGCGCCATATTGTTTCCATGTTTGTGGTCGATTCGAAGCCTCACCTGGGGTTCACTGATTGCGTTTACATGACGCATGGGAGTTATTTTTATGCCCGCAACACCCCAACCCGCACCGCCCAAGGGCGCCAATCCCGAAAAGCCACGCCCCCGCCCCGTCCGCTTCAGCGACTGGGCCAGCATCTGACGGGCCCCCTCGCGGGATCGACCGCATGGGACGCCTGCACATGACTGCAGCGCGGCCCGCCGATGGGACGGACCCGGTCACCGCGATCCGGAATATCGGACCCGCGCAAGCCGCAGCCCTTGCCCATGCTGGCATCCACACCGCGTCCCACCTGCGCGAGATCGGCGCAGATGCGGCTTATGCAGCAATTCTGCGATCCGGCACGGGGCCGCATTTCATCGCCTACGATACGCTCGTCATGGGATTGCAAGGGCGCCCCTGGAACGACTGTGCGGGCGAGGAAAAGCTGCGCCTTCGCAAAAGCTTCGACGCCCTCGTGGCACAAACGAACGGAACCCATGCCGGCCCGCCGCAAGGCATCGACGCCATTCTCGACCGGATCGGCACCGGCCCCCGCCGCTGATGCTCGCTGCTACATCGCGCCGCATGCTGCAACGCGGCTAAATTGATCCAGGTCAAACAAATGCCTCCCCTGATCTTTCAAAAGATTCTCGCCCGCGCGTCGTGCGGGATAATGTCGTTTCAACTGGAGACAGCCACCATGCGCCTTCTGACGCTGACAGCAATCACCGCCCTTGCCACCGCTTTTGCAGGTGCGGCCTCGGCGCAGGATGATGACTTGCGCGAATTCGCCAATGAATTGTTCGATCCGATCCCGATCACCCCGCCGGATCTGCCGAACAACATCATCAGCCGTCAGCGCGTGGACCTCGGCGCGATGCTGTTCTTCGACCCGCGCATGTCGCGCTCTGGCCTGTTCTCCTGCCAGTCCTGCCACAATGTGGGCCTCGGCGGCGGCGACGGGCTCGAGACCTCGATCGGCCATGGCTGGCAGGCCGGTCCGCGCAACTCGCCCACCGTTTACAACGCCGTGTTCAATATCGCCCAGTTCTGGGACGGCCGCGCGCAGGACCTCATGGAACAGGCCATGGGCCCGGTCGTCGCCGGCGTCGAGATGAACAACACGCCCGAGCGCCTGCTCGAGACGCTGAACTCGATGGAGGAATACGTCACCGCCTTCGAGGAGGCCTTCCCCGGTGAGGAAGACCCGGTCACCTTCGAGAATTTCGCCCGCGCCATCGAATCCTTCGAGGCCACCCTGATCACGCCGAACTCGCGCTTCGACCAGTATCTCAAGGGCATCGACGCCCTGACGGAACAGGAAGTGCGCGGGCTCGAGTCCTTCATCGACCAGGGCTGCGCCTCGTGTCACGCAGGCATCAACATGGGCGGCGAAGCCTACTATCCCTTCGGCCTCGTGGAGCGCCCCGGCGCGAATGTTCTGCCCGAGGGCGACCGCGGCCGGTTCCAGGTCACCGCCACGGCGGCCGACGACTACGTCTTCCGCGCCTCGCCGCTCCGCAACATCGAGCTGACCGCGCCCTATTTCCACTCCGGCGTGGTCTGGTCGCTGGAAGAGGCCGTCGCGGTGATGGGCGTCTCGCAGCTGGGCGCGGACCTCTCCGAGCAGGAAATCGAAGACATCGCCGCCTTCCTACGCACGCTGACCGGCGAGATCCCCGAGGTCGTGCACCCGACGCTGCCGGCCTCGACGGACGCGACCCCGCGCCCAGAGCCGATGTGATCCATGCCGCGGGTCGGCCCATGGCCGGCCCGCACCATCCCCACGAAAAAAAGGGCCGCTCCACCGGGCGGCCCTTTCTGTTTGACGGTGTGGCGACGGGTCAGCCGACCAGTTCGGTCCCCGCGAAGAAATAGGCAATTTCCTCGGCCGCGGTTTCTGGCGCGTCGGAGCCGTGGACGGAGTTTTCGCCCTTGGACAGCGCGAATTCCTTGCGGATCGTGCCCTCGGCCGCTTCCGCCGGGTCGGTCGCGCCCATCACCTCGCGGTATGTCGCGATGGCATCCTCGCCTTCCAGAACCTGCACCACGACGGGCTCGGACGCCATGAAGTCGCAGAGCTCACCGTAGAAGGGACGTTCCTTGTGGACGGCGTAGAACTGGCCTGCCTGCGCCGCGGTCATGTGGATGCGCTTCTGCGCGATGATGCGAAGGCCCGCGGCCTCGATCTTGGCGTTGATCGCGCCGGTGAGGTTACGCTTGGTGGCGTCGGGCTTGATGATCGAAAAGGTGCGCTCAAGGGCCATGATGGTGCCTCATCTCAAAGGGAGGAGCGGCCCCAAGCCGCTCCTTTCTGAATCGCTGGCCGCGTAGCACCTGCCGCCCCGGATGAAAACCCGCTAATCGGCCCGTGCCCGACTGGTCAGTCGAGGGCTCCCGTGCCGGTGGTTCCCGTCCCGGTCGTGCCTGTGCCCGTGGTACCCGTGCCGGTGGTCGTCTCGGGCTCCGGCGGCGGCGGGTATTCACGGTCCCTGAACGCATATTCCGGAGCATCTTCCGCCTGCTCGCGGGTCAGGTCCAGGGTGATTTCGCTGCCGTCCCAGTCGATCTGCAGTTCGCTCCAGTCCACGGCAATGCTTTTCGCGCCGAGCCCGAGGAACCCGCCGACCGACAGCACCGCGGCCGTCACGTTGCCCTCTTCTGCATCGAGAATGACATCGTCGATGGCGCCGATCTCTTCTCCTTCGGTCGACATGACGGTGGCCCCGATGACCCAGTCGCCGCGAAGTTCGTCCGCGCCCTGGTTTTCCATCACGACATCCTGCGCAAAAGCGGGGACGGCCACGAGCGCGACCGCCGTTGCTGTCGTAATCATCTTGGTGTTCATGATCAGGCTTCCTTCCACAAACGCGACACGAACGGTGTCGCCCATGGAAAAAACAGCTTCAGTGCCGCAAATGTTCCTTGGACAGGCGAAGCCCTACCGCCATGCCGCATCGTGGTCGGCGAATTCTTGCCATCATGTCGGCGTCCGACGCGGTGCGCGCAGCCGTGTCAGCCCCATGTTGACGCTGACGCGCCGATCGGGCATGGCCCGCGCATGCTGCAAATCGTGGACATCTCATACGCCATTGCCGGCAACCCCCTGTTCGACGGCGCCAGCGCCACGATCCCCGCGGGCCACAAGGTCGGCATCGTGGGGCGCAACGGCGCGGGCAAGACGACGCTTTTCCGGCTGATCCGGGGGCAGCTCACGCTCGATGGCGGCAGCATCTCGGTGCCCGCCCGCGCCCGCATCGGGGGTGTCTCGCAGGAGGCGCCGGGCACCGAGGTCTCGCTGCTCGAGACGGTGCTGGCGGCGGATGAAGAACGCGCGGCGCTTCTGGGCGATACCAGCGACGACCCCGACCGCATCGCGGAGGTGCAGACGCGGCTTGCCGATATCGACGCCTGGTCGGGCGAGGCGCGGGCCTCGGCCATCCTCAAGGGCCTCGGTTTCACCAAGGAGGAACAGGCGATGCCCTGTTCCGCCTTCTCGGGCGGCTGGCGGATGCGCGTGGCGCTGGCCGGTGTCCTTTTCGCCCAGCCCGACCTGCTGCTGCTCGACGAACCGACGAACTACCTCGACCTCGAAGGCGCGCTCTGGCTGGAAAGCTACCTCGCGCGCTACCCGCATACGGTGCTGATCATCAGCCACGACCGTGGACTGCTGAACCGGGCGGTCGATCACATCCTGCACCTCGAGGGGCGGGAGCTGACACTCTATTCCGGCGGCTACGATGCATTCGCCCGCGCCCGCGCCGAAACCCGTGCCGTGCAGGCCGCCGCCGCCAAGAAGCAGGAGGCGCAGCGCGCCCATCTGCAGGCCTTCGTCGACCGGTTCAAGGCCAAGGCGTCCAAGGCGAAACAGGCGCAGAGCCGGGTAAAGATGCTGGAGCGGATGGAGACGATCCGCATGCCCGAGGACGCCGCGCGCACGGTATTTTCCTTCCCCGAACCCGAGGACCTGTCGCCGCCCATCGTGAACCTCGACAACGCCGCCGTAGGCTATGGCGGCGCGCCGGTGCTGAGCCGCCTGTCGCTCAGGATCGACCAGGACGACCGCATCGCGCTGCTGGGTCGGAACGGAGAGGGAAAATCAACGCTTTCCAAGTTGTTGTCGGGCAAGCTTCAGCCTTGCGAGGGGCGCGTCACGGCGTCCTCCAAACTTCGGATCGGGTATTTCGCGCAACATCAGGTCGACGAGTTGCACGCCGACGAGACGCCGCTTCAGCACCTGCGCCGCGAACGCCCCGAGGAAGCGCCGCCGAAACTGCGCGCGCGGCTGGCGAGCTTCGGGCTCATGGCCGAACAGGCGGAGACCGTGGTGGCGAAGCTCTCGGGCGGGCAGAAGGCGCGGCTGTCGCTGCTCTTGGCCACGCTCGACGCGCCGCATCTGCTGATCCTTGACGAGCCCACCAACCACCTCGACATCGAAAGCCGCGAGGCGCTGGTGGAGGCGCTGACCGCCTATTCCGGCGCCGTGGTGCTGGTCAGCCACGACATGCACCTGCTGAGCCTCGTGGCCGACCGGCTCTGGCTGGTGAAGGACGGCCGGGTGGCACCCTATGAGGACGATCTGGAGAGTTACCGCGCGCTTCTTCTGACGGGTGAGGAAAAACCTGCAAAGACCGAAAAACCCGCGAAAAAGCCGCTTGCCCATGATCAGGTCAAGGACCTGCGCAGCGAGGTCCGCAGATGCGAGGCGCGTCTCGCCAAGATCGAGGAGATGCGCGACAAGCTTGCCACGAAACTCGCCGATCCCGAGCTTTACGAGCAGGCGCGCGCGGGCGAGCTCGGCACCTGGCAGAAGAAATACGCCGAGGTGATGGAGGGGCTCGACCGCGCCGAGGCGATGTGGGTGGCCGCCGCCGAACGGCTGGAACGGGCCGAGGCCGGCTGAGCCCCCGTCCGGGTATCTGCACGGACGGCAGCGCGAAACCGGTTCCCACGTCCGGGTGACCCGCTTAGGGTGCGCCGCAATGGAACTGGCCGGCTACATCCCCGCCTTCGTGGCACTTTTCGTGATCATCGACCCGATCGGGCTGGCGCCGCTTTTCGTGGCGCTGACGGCGGGCCAGACGGTGGGCGAACGGCGGGTCGTGGCACTGCGGGCCTGCCTTGTCGCCTTCGGCATCCTCACGCTCTTCGGGCTGGCGGGCGAGGCGGTGCTGAATTTCCTCGGCATCTCCATGCCCGCCTTCCGTATCGCGGGTGGCGTGCTTCTGTTCCTGACCGCGCTCGACATGCTGTTCGAACGCCGCAGCCAGAGACGGCAGGGTCAGGCCGACACGGCCCATCCCGACGATCCGTCCGTCTTTCCGCTCGCCATCCCGCTCATCGCGGGGCCGGGCGCGATTGCCACGATGATCCTGCTGACGGGTCAGGATGGGGCGGACGTGTTGCATATCGCGATCGTGCACGGGGTGATGGCGCTGGTGCTGGCTTGTGTCTTCGGGCTGTTCCTGCTGGCGGCACCGCTGGAGCGCGCGCTGGGGCCCACGGGGATCAACGTGGTCACGCGGCTTCTGGGGATGCTTCTGGCCGCGCTTTCGGTGCAATTCGTCATCGACGGGATGCGCGACTTGCAGGTGATCTGAACGCGTGCGATGCTATATGTGGGTCATGGACGCTCTGACCTCCCTTTCCGACGACCAGATCGGAAACCTTGTCTACCTTGCCCTTCTGGGCACGGCGATCGGTGGCTGGCTGCTGGTGTCGCAGCGCGGCAACCTCGGGCGCATCGCGCAATACGCCGCGATCTGGGGATTCATCTTCCTCGGTGCGATCGTCGCCGTGGGGCTCTGGAGCGACATTCGCCAGACCGTGACCCCGCGCCAGTCGGTGATGATGGAGGGCGCGCGCGTGGAAGTGCCGCGAAGCGCCGACGGACATTACTACCTGACGATGGAGGTCAACGGCGCGCCGATCCGTTTCGTCGTCGACACCGGCGCGACCGAACTGGTGCTGAGCCGTGCGGACGCCGAACGCGCGGGGATCGACACCGGCGGGCTGATCTATTCGGGCCGCGCCTTCACCGCCAACGGCATGGTTGAAACGGCGCCCGTGACGCTTGACCGGATTGCGCTTGGCAAGGCCACGGATACCGGTGTTCGGGCGGTCGTCAACGGGGCCGAGATGCAGGGCAGCCTGCTGGGCATGAGCTACCTGCAGCGCTTCGACCGGCTGGAGATTTCCGGCGGTCGTCTGGTGCTGGAACGCTAGGTTTCGACGCCCGCGCTGTGGCCCTTGCGCGCCCGGAAGGATCGGCATGGATCGCGCAGCGTGGCATTTGCCTTCTGGTTTGCGGACGTTTTTGACAATTCCGGAATATCCTGTATCACTCAGGACATCGAAGGGGCCGGCGTCAGCGCAAAAGAGCATCCATCCCGAGGCAGAGCAAAATGGCGAATTACAGCGTTTGGCTGCTGGAGGCGTCCAGTATTACCGTGAGCGGCGGAAAATCCCTGAGTGGTGTCACTCAAGGGGATGGCAGTCATCTGGTCGGTGAAACCATTCGCCTCGATTCCGATGACTGGATTGAAAGCTTCATCAGCGATGTCGGCTCCGATACCAGTTTCGACGACAATGACGGGAACCAACGCCTTGATGGCGCGCAGACAATCGACGGTGTCGACTATGCCAACGGAACGGGCGTCGAGGCGGAGTATCGGATCACGCTTCGCAACCCCGCAACGGGCGAGACCTGGGATGCCGTAGGCTACAACGTCAAGAACTCCTCACCGGCTTACGCCACGATCGAGGGACTGTCCTTTGTCGGCCCACCCGGTGCGTTTCCGCCCGTGGGGGTCGACCTCGTGGTGGACGCGGCCTTCGAAGGGCCGGGCAGTTTCGGGCAACCTCCGATCGAAGCGGACGCGCTTGCGTCGCCCATCTGTTTCACCCGCGGCACGCTGATCGCGACGCCACGCGGGCAACGGGCGATCGAAACCCTGGCGCCCGGAGATCTGGTGTGCACGGCGGATGAAGGCGCAGTGCCGATCCGCTGGATCGGGCATCAACGCTTCGACGCGGCCGCGCTGGCCGACAATCCGAAACTGTGGCCCGTGCACATCCGGGCCGGGGCGCTCGGTCTGAACCTGCCGGCGGTCGATCTCGTGCTGTCGCGGCAGCACCGCGTTCTCGTGCGCTCGCGCATTGCCGAACGGATGTTCGGCGCGGCGGAAGTTCTCGTGCCGGCGGTCAAGCTCATCGACCTGCCGGGCATTGACCTCGTCGTGGAGCCCGAGGTCGCGGAGTACTGGCATTTCCTGCTCGACGATCATCACGTCGTCTTCTCGAACGGCGCCCCGACAGAGAGCCTCTTCACAGGCAAGGAGGCCCTCAAAGCGGTCTCGCCGGAAGCGCGGGATGAAATCCGCCTGTTGTTCCCGCAGATCGGCGATCCCGATTTCGTCCCCAAGACGGCCCGTCCGACCCCGCCAAATGGCAAGCATATCGCCCGGCTGGTGTCGCGCCATACCAAGAACGGCAAGGACGTGTTGACGACGGCATAGGCCTCGACGGGTGCACGGGAAGGCCTATCCCCTGGCGGCGCTTTCCGCCTTCATCTTCCAGCTGCCCGTGTCTTCCGACCAGTATTTCGCCGCAGCGCCCGCCCCGGTGAGCGTGCGCCATTGCGCGCGCGCGGCCTCGACCGCGCCGGGATCGTGGCCATCGAACAGGATCATCACGCGGGCAAGGGCGGCGACCTCATCGGCCGTGACATCCGCGCCTTCGACCGAGACGAGGCAATCGGGCGCATTGGGCGCCGGGCCTGTCGTCAGGAGCACGGGCTGATCCGCGTCATGGGCCCCGCCTGCGCGCCCGTGCGGCAGGAACCCGTCGCCGAGCCAGAGCTGCGCATCGAGCCGCCCGAGCGTGTCTTCGGTGCGCCCGCGCACCGCCACGCGCCACGGCTGGGCAAGCGATTTCTCCAGCAGGACCCGCAGCGTGACCTCCAGCGGCTGGCGCGTCAGCTGGTAGAAATACGCCTCGCCCATGGGACGCCTCAGGCCTCCTCGTAGCCGTCGCGCACCAGCCGGTCGAGCGCAAGCACCCCCCAGCCCGTCGCGCCCTTGGGCGCCAGCGTCGTGTCCGATTTCACGCTGGCCACTCCGGCGATGTCGAGATGGATCCACGGGCAGTCGTCCTTCACGAAACGGCCAAGGAACTGGGCCGCCGTGATCGACCCGGCATCGCGCCCGCCCACGTTCTTCATGTCCGCGATCCGGCTTTTCAGCTTGTCGTCATAGGCCTGGCCCAGCGGCATCCGCCACGCGCCCTCGCCTTCGGTCTTCGCGGCCTTGAGAAAGGCGTTGCAGAAGGCGTCGTTGTTGGAAAAGACGCCCGCGTTCTCGTGGCCGAGGCTGATGATGATGGCCCCGGTCAGCGTGGCGAGATCGATCATTCCGGAGGGTTTGAAGCGCTCCTGCGCGTACCACATCACGTCGCACAGGACGAGGCGCCCTTCGGCGTCGGTGTTGATGACCTCGACCGTGTCGCCCTTCATGGATTTCACCACGTCGCCGGGGCGCTGCGCGCGACCGTCGGGCATGTTCTCGACGAGGCCCACCAGGGCCACGACATTGGCCTTGGCCTTGCGCCCGGCGATGGCCTTCATCGCGCCCGCGACAGTGCCGGCGCCGCCCATGTCCATGGTCATGTCTTCCATGCCGCCGGCGGGCTTGAGGCTGATGCCGCCCGTGTCGAAGACGACACCCTTGCCGACGAGCGCCAGCGGCGGCTCGTCCCCGCCGCCCTTCCATTGCATGACCACGACCTTGGAGGGACTCTCGGACCCCTGCCCCACGGCCAGAAGCGTGCGCATGCCGAGCTTTTCGAGATCGACCTCCTCCAGCACCTCGACCTCGACGCCATGATCGATCAGCCCTTCGAGACGCTTGGCGAAATCGGTCGTGGTCAGCACGTTGGAGGGCTCGTTGACGAGATCACGGGTGAAGAACACGCCATCGGCCAGCGGCGCGAGCCCGGCCCAGTCCGCCGCCGTGTCCTCGGGCTTGGTGACCAGCAGCGTGGCATCCTCGGCGGGCGTGGTCTCGCCGGTCTTGTGGTCGGCGAAATCGTAGCAGCGCAGGACAAGCCCGAGGCCCAGTTCCTCGGCCCGCGCCGTGGAACCCGCGCAGATCGTCAGGTGCCCCTTGCCGCGTGCCTTGGCCAGCGAGGCACCCGCCTTGCGCGCCTCCTCGACGCTGGGGCGGCGCGGCAGCTTGCAGACGATCAGCGCCTCAGCGGCGAGGCCGGCCGGGAAGGACAGGCTCACCGTTTCGCCCACCTTGGCCTTGTCGAAGCTCTCGGCCTCCGCCAGCCGCGCCAGAGCGCCCTTGGTCAGGCGGTTCAGGCGCCGCCCGGCGGGGTCGAGCTTGCCCTCGGGCGGGACGATGACGGCGAGTTTGCCCTCGATGCCGGCAAGGGCATCGAGATCGGTTTCGGTGAAGCTGAGCGTGATCGGCTTGGTCATGGTGATTTCGCGTCCTGTTGGCTTGTCTGCGCCCCGGCATGCGCCGCGTGTCTTTCCGGTCGCGACATTAGGACGGCCCGCGCCGGATGGCCAGATCGCCCTGTCACCTGCCGGCGGATTGGTCTACCATCCAGATACGGCCTTCCACGACGGCGTGGGCGCATCATCTGGGGGATGCGGGCCAGCGGCGCCCGGAAGCGGCGCGTCTGTCGTCGTCGCCCCATACCGCCGCCCCGGAAGAGGCAGGAGTACAGGCTTGGGCCAGTTCGATCGCTATATCCTGACGCAGCTGATCGTGCTTTTCGGGTTCTTCAGCCTCGTGCTGATCTCGGTCTACTGGATCGAGGCGGCGGTGGACCTGTTCGATACGCTGATCGCCGATGGCCAGAATCTCGGCGTGTTCCTCGAGTTCACCGCGCTGGCGCTGCCGCAGATCATGATGCTGGTGCTGCCGATCGCGGCCTTCGTGGCGACGCTCTACATCTTCAACCGGATGATCGGCGAGAGCGAGCTCGTGGTGATGCAGACCGCGGGTCTCTCGGCCTGGCGGCTGATGCGCCCGGTGCTGGTCTTCGGCCTGTTCCTGGCCGCATTACTGGGCATTCTGGCCAATATCCTCGCGCCGGCCGCGCGCAGCCAGTTCATCGACCGCTCGGCCGAGGTGCAGGAGGATCTGACGGGCCGCTTCCTGCGCGCGGGCGAGTTCATCCATCCCACCGCCGGCCTGACCGTCTACATCCGCGAGATCTCGGAGCTGGGCGAGTTTCGCGACCTGTTCCTGCAGGACCGCTCGCAGCCGGACGTTGAGACCACCTATACCGCGACGACCGCCCTTCTGGTGCGGTCCGAGGCCGGGCCACGGCTGGTGATGTTCGACGGCATGGCGCAGTCGCTCGACCGGGAAACCGGGCTTCTGTCGACCGTGACCTTCGCCGATTTCACCTATGACGTGGCAGCACTGATCGCCGAGGCTCGGGGGCGCAACTACGATGTGCGGGAGCTGCCCACCGCGCTGCTGATCCGGGCCGATGCCGAGATGGCCGGGCAGATGGGGCTGCCGTTGGCCCGGATGCTGTTCGAGGGCCATGACCGGATCGCGCGGGCCATCTTCTCGATCTTCCCGCCGCTGATCGCGGCGGCCTGCCTGATGCTGGGCCATTTCTCGCGCTTCGGCGTCTGGCGGCAGATCCTGCTGGCCGTGGTGCTGGTCGTGCCGCTTCAGGTGATCTGGAACGCCTCGGAGGCGGTGGCGCGGGCCGACGCGGACCTCTGGTATCTCGCCTATGCGCAACCCGTGGCGGCACTTGGCATCGCGACGGTCCTGATCGTGCTGGCCGGCGCGCGACGCGATATCCTCAAGGGGATCGTGCGACGGGTCCGCCCGCGAGGCGCCGCGGCATGATCCTTCATACGTATATCGCTCGGAGGTTCCTGCGCTCCCTCGGCATCGTGATCGCGGTTTTCGTGGGCATCCTGCTGCCCATCGACATCGCCGAGCAGATGCGCCGCATAGGCGGCGATCAGGGCCTCGGCGCGGTGGTGGAACTGTCGCTTCTGAACCTTCCGCTCGCGCTCTACCAGTGGCTGCCGCTTTTCGTGATGCTGGCCACGCTGGTGCTGTTTTTGGGTCTCGCGCGCACGTCCGAGCTGGTGGTGGTGCGCGGCGCGGGACGCTCCGCCATCCGTTCGGTCGCCTCGCCGGTGCTTGTCGCCTTCGGTATCGGTGTGCTGGCGCTCCTGATCCTGAACCCGATCGTGGCGGCGACGGCGCGCGAGTACCAGATGACGGTGGCCCGCTATCAGGGGGCCGAGCAGCGCACCGTCTCGGTCAGCGCCGAGGGGCTCTGGCTCCGGCAGGGCACACTGTCGGAGCAGACCGTCATCCACGCCGAGGGCACCAATTCCGACGGCACGCATCTGTTCGACGCGAATTTCTTCACGTTCGACGCAGATGGCCTGCTGATCGAGCGGATCAGCGCGGGCGAGGCGCTGCTGGTGGGCGGCGCGTGGGAGCTTCGGGACGTGAAGCTCTGGCCCTTCGTGGGCGTCGACAATGCAGAAGTCGCATCAGTACGGCACGACCAGCTGGTCCTGCCTTCGACGCTGACCGCCGAGCAGATCCGCGACAGTTTCGGGCGGCCCTACACGGTTCCGATCTACGAGCTGCCGGGCTTCATCGCGCAGCTCAACGCCGCGGGCTTCGCCGCGGTTCAGCACCGCATCTGGTTGCAGATGCAGATCTCAAATCCGCTGATGCTTTCGGCCATGGTCCTGATCGGCGCGGGCTTCACCATGCGCCACACCCGCTTCGGGCGCACCGGAATCATGGTTCTTGCGGCGATTTTGCTCGGTTTTGGGGTGTATTTCATCCGCGATTTCGCGGAAGTTCTCGGGGAGAGTGGGCAGTTGCCCGCCGCCCTCGTCGCGTGGGCGCCGCCGGTGGCGGCGATCCTGCTTGCCGTGGGCGTCTTGTTGCATACGGAAGATGGGTAGAGGCACGGATATCATCGGACGCGCGCGGCGGGCGACAGCCGCAGCGCTTCTTGCGGGCACGGCATGGCTGACGCCCGCACTGCCCGCTATAGCCCAGGGCGCGCAGGCCACGCTCATCGCAGACGACATCCGCTTCGACCAGGGCTCGGCCGCGATCACCGCACGGGGCGGCGTCGAGGTCTTCTTCGAAGGCGCGCGGCTTCGCGCCAGCTCCATCACCTATTCGCAGGTCGGCGACCGGATCACGGTCGAAGGACCGCTGACCCTGATCGACCCGTCGGGCGACGCCGTGATCGTCGCCGATTTCGCCGATCTCTCCGCCGATCTGCGCGACGGCGTGCTGCAATCCGCCCGCCTCGTGCTCGACCGGCAATTGCAGATCGCCGCCACCCAGATCGACCGCGTGGACGGGCGCTACAATCAGGCCTACCAGGCCGTGGCCTCCTCCTGCGAGGTCTGCTTCGACAATCCCACGCCGCTGTGGGAAATCCGTGCCCGCCGCATCATCCACGACGAGGTGGAACAGCAGCTCTATTTCGAGGGCGCGCAGTTCCGCGTCATGGGCGTGCCGGTCATCTGGCTGCCGCAGATGCGCCTTCCCGATCCGACGCTGGAGCGCGCCACGGGCTTTCTGGCGCCCTCGATCCGCGCCACCGACACCACGGGCACGCAGATCCGCGTTCCCTACTTCATCATGCTGGGCGATCACGCCGACCTGACGCTGACGCCATGGATCGGGCTGGGAGACAGCCAGACGATCGAGTTGCGCTACCGCCAGGCTTTTCGCAGGGGAGAGATCGAGGCCACGGGCTCGCTCACCTGGGACGACCTGACCGACGACGATATCCGCGGCCATGTCTTCGCCGACGGCACCTTCGATATCGGCCGCAACATCGATCTGAGCTTCCAGTTCGAAAGCGTGACCGATGACGGTTATCTCACCACCTACAGCCTGCCCGACACCGACCTTCTGGAAAGCAACATCCGCATCGGCCGGACCGAGAGGGACACGTTCTTCGACGTCGGGATCAGCAATCTGACTTCGCTGCGCGAGGGCGACGACAACGAGACGCTGCCCACCCGCGTGGCCGATGGCCGTTTCGTCCACCGGTTCGAGCCGGGCGCGCTTGGCGGCATCGCCGAGCTGCGATTCGACGCGCTGGGATATTTCCGGCCGCGCGCGACACCGGGCACCGCCGCGAACGGCAGGCCGGAGGCGACGGACGCCGCGCGTATCTCGGCGATACTCGACTGGCGCCGGACCGAGGTGCTTGGACACGGGCTCCTCCTGACCTTCGAGGCCGCGCTTGCCGGCGATCTGCACACCGCCCGGCAGGACTTGGACGGCACGCTCAACGACACAGAGGCGCGGCTGACGCCCTATGGCGCGATCGAGCTGCGCTATCCGTTGCAGCGCAGCGACGCGGACGGCGTGCGGCATATCCTCGAGCCCGCCATCCAGGTCGCCTGGTCCGAAACCCAAGGCGATCCGGTGGCGGTGGAAGACAGCGAGATCGTGGAGTTCGACGAGGCCAACCTCTTTGCCCTCGACCGCTTCCCCGGTTCGGACCGCCGCGAGCAGGGGGGGCGCGCGGCCTTAGGCGTCGGCTATACCCGCATCGACCCGCTCGGCTGGTCGGCGGGGGTCACCGCGGGCATCGTGCTCAGGGCGGACGACCTTGCGCAGTTCACCCCAGGCTCCGGCCTCGACGGCGAAACCTCCGACTGGCTCCTGGCCACGCATCTCGCTCTTGGTGACAGCCTGCGCGTCATCAACCGCGCGCTTTTCGACCAGCAGCTCGACTTCACCTCGAACGAGCTGGTGCTGAACTGGCGCAATGACGTGGCGAACGTTGCCTCCACCTATACATGGCTCGAGGCCGACACCGCCGAAGGACGTGACGACGACCTCGGGGAATGGGCCTTCGACGCGGGTTATCGCTTCGACAGCGACTGGATAGCCGGCGTGAACTGGCGCTACGACTTCGCCGAGGCCGAGCCCACGCGCGCCGGCCTTCGCCTCGGCTACGAGAACGAATGCGTCGACGTGGAGCTTGCGGTCTCCCGGCGCTACACCACATCCACCACACTCGACCCGGCGACGGAATTCGGCTTGACCGTGGCGCTGAACGGGTTCGGCGCGACGCGTGAGGGCCGCAGCCAGGCCCGCGGGTGCCGGTGATGACCCGGGGCCGGCGGCGACGAGCGGCCGCGTGCCGCGCATCGGGCGGATCGGCGCGGCGGGCTCTTGCGCCCGAGACGACAGCGCCCGATAAGGGCGCCATGAACCGACAGACCGCCTCGACGCTCCCGACCCGCACGCTCCCGCGCGTCCTTTCCGTGGCCGCGGCTCTGATAATGGCCGCCACGCTTTCCGGCGCGCCCCAGGCCCAGGCACAAAGCCCCTTCGCGGTGGCTGCGCGCGTGAACGACGACATCGTGACGAATTACGAAATCCAGCAGCGCACGCGCTTCCTGACACTGCTGAACGCGCCCCCGGAGGTGGTGTCACGGGTCCCCGAAACACTCGTCAACGAACGGCTGCAGCGGCAGGCCGCCGAGCGCTTCGGCGTCGTCGCCACGCCCGACGAGATCGAGGACGGCGTTGCCGCTTTCGCCAGCCAGGCCAACATGAGCGCGCAGCAGTTCATCAATGCCATCGGCCAGGCCGGTGTCGCGCCCGAAACGGTGCGCGATTTCATCTCGATCGGCATCAGCTGGCGCAACGTGGTGCGCGCGCGCTTCTCCGAAAGCTCGCAAGTCACCGACGCCGAGATCGACCGCGCGCTGTCGGGCGAAGGGTCCGACTCGGCGGGCGTTGCGGCCGTAGACTACGCCACGATCCCGATCGTCGGCGGCCGCGGCGCGGACGCACTGTCCCGCGCGCAGGCCCTGCGCAACCGCGTCGACACCTGCGACGACCTCTACGGCGTTAGGCCCGAGGGGTTCGAGCGGCAGGTCCTGCCCCCGTCCGAGATCCCGCAGGACATCGCAGCGGCCCTCAGCCGGCTCGATGCCGACGAGATGTCCTTCGACATCACCCGCGGCGACGGCACGCTCCTCTTGGTCACCATGCTCTGCGGCCGCAGCACCGAGATCCCCGAAGGCGCCCGTGACGAGGTGCGCGAACAACTGTTCCAGAGCCGCATCGGCGCCTATGCCTCGGGCTTCCTCGAAGAGCTTCGGGCGGATGCGATCATCGTCTACGGTGACGGGTGAGCCCCCGTGGCCCCCGCGTCCCGCGCCCCCATAGCCCTGACCATCGGTGAACCCGCCGGGATCGGCCCGGAGATCGCCGTCGCGGCCTGGCAAAGGCTGGGCGCGCGCCGGCCCTTCTTCGTGCTGGGCGACCCGGGCCACCTGCGCGGGCTCGGCGCGCCCATCCGGACCATATCCGCACCCTCCGAAGCGGCCCATGCATCCCTGTCCGGCCTGCCGGTCCTCGTCCATGACTTCCCCGCCCCCGCCGTTCCGGGCCGGCCCGATCCGCGCAACGCCGAGGCCGTGATCGCCGCCATCGCCCATGGCGTCGATCTGGTCATGCGCGGTCAGGCCGGGGCGCTGACCACGGGCCCGATCCACAAGAAGGCGCTGATCGACGGCGCGGGCTTCGCCTATCCCGGCCACACAGAATATCTCGCGCATCTGGCAGGCGTGGACCGCGTGGCCATGATGCTGGCCGGCCCCGATCTGCGCGTCGTGCCCGTGACCATACACATCCCGCTCAAGGAGGTGCCCGGCGCCCTCGACGCGCGGCTCCTGTCGGACACGATCCGCCTGACCGACGCGGCGCTGCGCCGCGATTTCGGCGTCGAGCACCCCCGCATCGCCGTGGCGGGCCTCAATCCCCATGCCGGCGAAGGCGGGGTCATGGGCCGCGAGGAGATCGAGATCATCGCCCCCGTCATCGAGGCCCTGCGCGCCGAGGGTCTGGGCGTGACCGGTCCGCACTCCGCCGACACGATGTTCCACGCCGCCGCCCGCGCCACCTACGACGCGGCCGTGGCGATGTATCACGACCAGGCGCTGATCCCGATCAAGACGCTGGCCTTCGACGAGGGTGTCAACGTCACGCTCGGCCTGCCCTTCGTGCGCACCTCACCCGATCACGGGACGGCCTTCGACATCGCGGGCAAGGGCCGCGCCAATCCCGCCAGCCTGATCGCCGCGCTGGACATGGCCGCAGGCATGGCCGCCGCGCGTGCCGCCAGGCCATGAGCGCGACCGCCCCCTTTCATCCTGGCAAGAAACTCCCGCCGGAGGCACCGGCGCCGATGAGGGGCTTCATGCCCCGAGACGGCGCCTCCCCGCTCGCCGGAACGGATCCATGAGCGCGATCGACACCCTGCCCCCCCTGCGCGCGGTCATCGCCTCCCATGGTCTCTCGGCGCGCAAGGCGCTGGGGCAGAACTTCCTTCTGGACCTGAACCTGACGGCCAAGATCGCGCGGGTGGCGGGCGACCTCGCGGGGTCCGACGTGCTGGAGGTCGGCCCCGGCCCCGGCGGTCTGACCCGCGGTCTTCTGGCCGAGGGCGCGCGCCGCGTGGTGGCGGTGGAAAAGGATGCCCGCTGCCTGCCCGCGCTGGCCGAGATCGCCGAAGCCTACCCCGGACGGCTCGAGGTGATCCATGGCGACGCGCTCGATCTCGACTGGGCGGCGCATCTGACCCCGCCCGTCCGGATCGTGGCGAACCTGCCCTACAACGTGGGAACCGAGCTTCTGGTGCGCTGGCTGACGCCGCCCGTCTGGCCGCCGCGCTGGTCGACCATGACGCTGATGTTCCAGCGCGAGGTGGCCGAACGCATCGTGGCCACGCCCGGGTCCAAGGCCTATGGGCGCCTCGCCATCCTCGCGCAGTGGCGCAGCACGGCCCGCATCGCCATGACGCTCCCGCCCGAGGCCTTCACGCCGCCGCCCAAGGTCCGCTCCGCCGTGGTGCATCTCGAGGCGCTGGACGCGCCGCGCTATCCGGCCGACCCGCAGGTGCTGTCACGGATCGTGGCGGCGGCCTTCAACCAGAGGCGCAAGATGCTGCGGGCGGCACTCAAGGCGCAGGCCCCGGATATCGAGGACCGGCTGCGTACGGCGGGGATCGATCCCACGGCGCGCGCCGAGGAGATATCGCTCGAGGCGTTCTGCGCGCTGGCGCGGGAATTGGCATGAGCGGGATCAGGAGGCGATGCACCGGGGGTCGCCGGCCCATGGTCGGGCGGTCACGCGGTGCTTTCGCCAAGTGCCCCGAGGCTTACCGTGGCCGGCGCCCCATCTAAACCGACGGCGCGCTGGCGCTCTGACATGGCCTATTCGGCTGCCTCGCGCGGGGGACCGCCATCGTCCCCTTTGGCGTCCCCTTTGGCGTCGTCTTTGCCGCGATCGCCTGTCTCGGTGGCGCCGGAGCCGTCACCCTCTTCCGACTTGCGCGGGCGCCGCGTGCGGCTCCGGCGCGGCTTGGACCCGCTTTCGGGCGTCTCGACCAGCGTGCTGTCTTCCGACCCCGGCTGATCGATCACCTCGTCGAAGCTGCGGCTCTCGCCGTCGCCGGAGGCATCGGTCTGCGCCTTCGCCTCACCGTCCTGCTGGCCCTGTTGCGGTCTTTGCTGCTGGCCGCCCTGCGGCTGGCCACCCTGCTGCTGATCGCGGCGGGCGTCCATCTCGCGCTGCGCCTCGGCCAGCATGCGCAGGTAATGCTCCGCGTGCTGCTGGAAGTTCTCGAACGCCACCCGGTCATTGCCGAGCTGCGCGTCGCGGGCCAGCTGGTTATACTTGTCGATGATCTGCTGCGGGGTGCCACGCACCTTGCCCTCCGGGCCCGAACTGTCGAACACTCGATTGACGATATTACCGACAGAGCGGTTGCGGTTCCCCTTGGACCGCGTGCGGTTCTTAGATGATCTCATGTTGCGTCTATTGATCCAGTTGTCCTGGGAGTTGCAGAGGTGGGGCCGATAATGACCCCGGGCCGCGAACACGCTGGGCCCAATCCATTTTATCTGGCCCGCGGTATCTGACGAAATCGGCGCGAGGAGGCAGAGTGCCAATCGTCCAACGCTGGTCCGTCTAAGCATGCCGAGGTGACCGAAACAAGGCCTAAACTCGGAAAACTGCGGAATTTTGCGGGTTTTTCCCGCGGCGGGACCGAAAAACCGCGTCAGGCGGCAACCTGTGTTGCCCGACATGCGGAGACGACGCGGTCCTTGCCATTGATATCGGCATGGACCGTCGGATCCGCAAGCCCCGCGGCCTCGAAAAGCGCGCTGACGGCGGCGCCCTGTTCGCTCCCGATCTCCACCATCAGCCGGCCGCCGGGGGCAAGATGCCGCCGCGCGCCCCGCGCGATCGCGCGATAGGCGTCGAGCCCGTCACCGCCCGGTGTCAGGGCGATGGACGGATCATGCCGGACCTCGGGCGCGAGCCCCGCGATCTCCGCCGCCGCGATGTAGGGCGGGTTGGAGACGACAAGGTCGAACGCGCCCTGCACCCCGGCGAACCAGTCCGATTGGACGAAGGTCGCGCCCGCGATGCCCAGCCGCGCCGCGTTCTCTCGCGCGACGCGCAGCGCCTCGGCGGAAATGTCCGTGCCGAGGCCGGTTGCGCCGGGCCGCTCCGCCAGCAGACTCAGCAGGATGCAGCCCGAACCCGTGCCGAGGTCGAGCACCGTCCCGAAAGATCCCCCCAGCGCAAGCTCGACCAGCGTTTCCGTATCCGGGCGCGGGTCGAGAACCGCATCGGAGATCGTGAAGTCATGCTTCCAGAAGGCGCGCAGCCCGGTGATCCGCGACACCGGACGCCGCGCCGCGCGCGCTTCGATGGCCTGCCGGAACGCCTCCTGCGTGGCGGCATTGGGCGCATCGCGGCTTTGCGCGCCGCCCGCCGCCCGGCCCTGCTCGAAGGCCCAGTCGAAGAGCCGCCGAACATCCCGATGCGGGTCCGGCACGCCCGCCGCCGCCAGCCGCCGGGCAGCCTCGGCCAGTGTCACGGCTGGCGTCACGGCTGATGTCACGGCCGGTGTCACGGCTGACGTCACGGGCCCAACTCCGCCAGAAGGGCCGCCTGCGCATCCTCGGTCAGCGCGTCGATCACCTCGTCGAGATCGCCCTGCATGATGTCGGACAGCCGGTAGAGCGTCAGGTTGATCCGGTGGTCGGTCATCCGACCTTGCGGGAAGTTGTAGGTCCGGATGCGCTCCGACCGGTCGCCGGAGCCCACCTGCGCCTTGCGGTCGGCGGCGCGCTCGGCGGCCGCGCGGCTGCGTTCGAGATCGTAGAGCCGCGCGCGCAACACCGCCATTGCGATCTCGCGATTGCGGTGCTGGGATTTCTCGGAGCTCGTCACGACGATGCCGGTGGGAACATGCGTGATCCGCACGGCGGAATCGGTCGTGTTCACATGCTGGCCGCCCGCGCCGCTGGCGCGCATGGTGTCGATGCGGATATCCTGCGCGGGGATGTCGATATCCACCGCCTCGGCTTCGGGCAGGACCGCCACGGTTGCAGCCGAAGTGTGGATGCGCCCGCCCGATTCGGTCTCGGGCACGCGCTGCACCCGGTGCACGCCGGACTCGTATTTCAGCCGGGCGAAGACCCCCTCCCCCGCGATGCGCGCCGTGACTTCCTTGATGCCGCCAAGCTCGGTCTCCTGAAGGTCGACGATCTCGACACTCCAACCCCGTGCCTCGGCGTAGCGGGTGTACATCCGCAGCAGATCGCCCGCGAAAAGCGCCGCCTCCTCGCCCCCCGTTCCGGGCCGGATCTCGAGCATGGCGGGGCGCGCGTCGGCCTCGTCCTTCGGCAGAAGCGAGAGGCGCAGCGCGTGTTCGGCCTCGGGGATGGCGGCGGTGAGGCGCGCCACCTCGTCCGCCGCCAGGTCGCGCATCTCCGGGTCGTCCGCCAGCGCGCGCGCCTCCTCGAGCTCGGCATTCAGGGCGCGCCAGTCCGCGATTCGCGCGACGACGGGCTTCAGTTCCGAATACTCGCGGGCGATGCCTGCGATGGCATCGGGCGCCGCGCCCGCGCTCAGCTGCGCCTCGAGAAACTCGAAACGCTCGGTGATCTGGCGCAGGCGGTCCTGTGGAAGCATGGGGGCGATGTGCCGGGCGCGGCAGGCCGGGTCAAGAGGAAGCGGCGTCGATCCAGCGGGCCACGCGGGCGGCGTTCACGCCCATATCGGACTGGCCGAAGCGCGAACGCGAGAAGATGTCGACCCGCGTCCGGTCGCCATCCTCGTGCAGGCGGACCGAGATGGCGTCGGGAAAGCCCATGAGGCGCGAGCGCGCGACATAGGTCACGAACCCCTCGGACGGATCGCCCCCGATCCGCTCGGCGCCCTCGGCCTTGGCGACGGCGTCGAGGCGCAGCATGACCTCACTGGGCGTGCCCTGAAGGCGCGGAGCCTCCGCGCCGGTGCGCAGCTCGAAATTCGGCGTGGCGGGCGGCGTGGCCTCCGCCGGGTCCACATGCCACGCCTTGGGCGGCATCGGCGCCATGCGGAACCAGACCGCAGCCGCGATGACGGCGACAAGGACAAGGGCGACAAGGATGGTCAGGATACGCATGGCCCCCAAGTTGCCGTTTTGCACGCGCGCTTCAAGTGCTTTCCGCGCTCTCGTATTTTTCGAGGAACGCCTCGGCGCCAAGCGCGCGGAAATCCTCCAGCGCGTGGCGCAGGCGGGCGTGGTCCCAGTCCCACCACGCCAGCGCGATCAGCCGCTCGGCGATGGCGGGCGGCTGGCGCTCGCGCAGGGGTTTGGCGGGACAGCCGGCCACGATCGTGTAGGGGGCCACGTCCTTCGTCACCACGGCCCCGGCGGCGACAACCGCGCCGTGGCCCACGGTAACCTCGGGTTTGATGATCGCGCCATGGCCGATCCATGTGTCATGGCCGATCTCGGTCCGGCGGCTCTCGCGATGGGCGAAGAACGCCGTGTCATGCTCGGCATCGGGCCAGTAGTCGGCGGAACGGTACATGAAATGATGCAGGCTCGCCCGGTCGAGCGGATGATCGGTGGGGCCGATCCGCGCGAAGGCGGCGATATTGGAGAACTTGCCCACGGTGGTGTTCGCGAGGTCGCAGAACCGCGTGGTGTAGGAATAATCGCCCAGGGTGGCGTTGAGCAGGATGCTGCCGGGCCCGACCTCGGTGTAACGTCCCAGCGTGGAATTGGTAATGCGCGCGCCCTCGTGGACGAGAGGCGTTTCACCCAGTTGCTTGGTCATGCTTTCCCCCCTCTCGTCGGTGCGGTGAACCAGACGGACGTGACGCTCGTATGACAGGGCGTCATGGGGGCTCTGCCCCCGCCTTCGGCTCCCCCGGCGGTATTTTTGGAAAGATGAAGGAGGCTCACGCGAGGGCCGCGGCGGTGGCGCGCGCGATGATGCGTTCCTCGTCCGTTGGCAGCACGAGGATGGGGACCGCGCCCTGCTCGACGCGAAGGGCGTTCTGCGCGTTGGCCTTCGGGTCGAGGTCCAGCCCGAGGAACGCCATTCCTTCGAGGCCGCGCGCGCGGATCTCGGGGCTGTTCTCACCGATACCTCCGGTGAAGACCAGCGCGTCGAGTCCGCCGAGGACCGCGGCCATGGCACCGATCTCACGCCTCAGGCGAAAGACATAGTAATCAATGGCTTCCGAAGCACTCTTCACGTCCGATGCCAGAAGCGTGCGCATGTCGTGCGACAGACCCGACAGGCCCAGAAGGCCGCTTTCCCTGTAAAGCAGCGTCGTGATCTCGTCGGCATCCATGCCCTGCGCGAGGAAATGCAGGATGACGCCCGGGTCGAGCTGGCCCGAGCGCGTGCCCATGGGCATCCCGTCGAGCGCCGAGAAGCCCATGGTGGAGCCGACGGAACGCCCTTCGCGGATCGCGCAGAGCGAGGCACCGTTGCCCAGATGGGCGACGATGACACGGCCCTGCGCGATGTCGGCGTGATCCGAGGCGAGCGTGCCCGCGATGAAGGCGTAGCTCAGCCCGTGGAACCCGTAACGGCGCACGCCCTCGTCGTAGAAGCGGCGCGGCAGGGCGAAGGTGTCGTTGACCCAGGGGTGCCCGCGGTGAAAGGCGGTGTCGAAACAGGCGACCTGCACGGCGTCGGGGAAGGCGCCGATGGCCGCGCGGATACCCGCGAGATTGTGCGGCTGATGCAGCGGCGCGAGCGGGGCCAGCGCCTCGAGCGTCGCGATCAGATCGGAGGTGATGAGGTGCGGCGCGTCGAGATCCGCGCCGCCATGGACCACGCGATGGCCGACGCCGCGGATCGTGGCGTCCTTCAGATGCGGCTCCATCGCGTCGAGGATCGCGGACAGGCCCGCGGCATGGTCCGGGGCGTCCACGTCCGACGACGTGTCGCCGATCACCAGACGCGCCTCGGGGCCGAGCCGATCGATCTGGCCGCACAGGCGCTCCTCCGGCTCGGGGGCGCTGTCGTAGAGGCCGAACTTGATTGAGGAGGAGCCGGCGTTCAGCGTCAGGATCAGCCCGTCGCTCACGCGGTCTTCTCCATGTGCGCGGCGTAAAGCGCCGCCACGGCGCAGGAGGCCAGACGCGCGCGGTCGTCATCGGCGCGGCTCGTCAGGATCACGGGCACCTGCGCGCCCATCACCACGCCGCCCGCCTCGGCATGGGCGAGGAAGGTCAGCTCCTTCGCGATCATGTTGCCCGCCTCGAGGTTCGGCGCGACGAGGATCTCGGCATGACCCGCAACGAGGCCGGTCAGCCCCTTGGTCCGCGCCGCGCCCAGATCGACGGCATTGTCCATCGCCAGGGGGCCGTCCACCAGCCCGCCGGTGATCTGGCCCCGGTCGGCCATCTTGGAGAGGACGGCCGCGTCGATGGTGGAGGGGATGGACGCCGTCACCGTCTCCACCGCCGAAAGAATGCCGACCTTGGGCGTCTCGACGCCCAGCGCGATCGCAAGGTCTATGGCGTTCTGCACGATGGACACCTTGCATTCGAGATCGGGCGAGATGTTGATCGCGGCGTCGGTCACGAACAGCAGGTGGTCGAGCCCCGGCACATCCATCACGAAGACATGGGAAAGACGACGATTGGTCCTGAGCCCGCCGTCCTTCTTGAGGATCGCGTGCAACAGCTGGTCGGTGTGCAGATGCCCCTTCATTACCATCCGGGCGCGCCCCTCGTGGACCAGCGCGACGGAGCGGAGCGCCGCGGCGCGGTGATCGGGGATATCGACGATCTCGATGCCGGAGATGTCGGCGCCCGCCTCTTCGGCGGCGGCTTCGATCTTGTCGCGGGCGCCCACGAAGATCGGATCGATCAGCGTGTGATCGCGGCCCAGCAAGGCGCCCATCAGCGCATCGGGGCTTTCGGGGCAGACCACGACCGTGGGTATGGGCGGCAGCGGTTCGGCGCGCTCCAGCAGGCGATCGAAATTCGCGTGGCTTTGCACCGTCAGCCCCGGAACGCCGCTGGCGTCGACGCTGATGGCGTGATCGGGGGCCAGCACGCGCACGGCGCCGGTACAGATCGCGCCCGCCGGTCCCTCGACCCGGACCGAAAGCCCGACCTCGCCATCGGGGCCCTTGTCCTCCACGCGCACGCGGACGGTCAGCGTCTCGCCCGCATGGGCGCGCCCGACGAAATCGAGCTTCTGCGACAGGTAGAGCGTCCCCGGCCCCGGCAGCTGGTTGCCAAGAACCCCCGAGATCAGCGCCGCCACCCAGGCCGAGGGCGCCACCGCCTCGGGCTTGCCGTCGCCGTCGCCATCCTCCTTGGGCAGGTGCATCGGGTTCATGTTGCCCGAGGCATGGGCGAAGACATAGAGGTCGTCGGCGCGCACCAGGCGCGTGGTGCTGGCCTCCATGCCGGGCTCGAGCTCGGCATGGGGCGTTGCGGTGAAGATGGTCATCGACAAGGGTGCCTTCGCGTAGGTCCGGTTTCGCGCCAGACTAAGGGTGTTTCGCGACAGGGCATTGACACAGGTCAGGTTTCGGCCCGCGGATCGACCTCTGGGCGCACGCGGGCGCCTGGGTCCCGGCGCACCGTCGCATCTCGCGGTCGCAACGCCTGTTGCCGGCGATATCGGTCTGCGGCTAAGGGTGGGGCCCGCTGGAGACCCGCCCAAGAGGAGCCCCGGGACCGCCATGGCGCGCAAGATCATCATCGACACCGATCCCGGCCAGGACGACGCGGTCGCGATCCTGCTGGCGCTGGCCAGCCCCGAAGAGGTCGAGGTTCTGGGCATCACCGCGGTCGCCGGCAACGTGCCGCTGGCCCTGACCCAGAGAAACGCGCGCATCGTCTGCGAACTGGCCGGACGGCGCGACATCCGCGTCTTTGCAGGCTGCGACGCGCCGCTGGAAAGGACGCTGGTCACGGCGGAATACGTCCATGGCAAGACCGGTCTCGACGGGATCACGCTGCCCGAGCCGACCATGCCCCTGCAAGACGGCCATGCCGTCGATTTCCTGATCGAGACGCTGCGCGGCGCGCCGTCGGAGACCGTCACGCTCTGCCCCCTCGGGCCGCTGACGAACATCGCCGCGGCGTTTCGGCGCGCGCCCGACATCGTGGCCCGTGTGCAGGAGATCGTCCTGATGGGCGGGGCCTATTTCGAGGTGGGCAATGTCACGCCGGCCGCCGAGTTCAACATCTACGTGGACCCCGAGGCCGCGCGGGATGTCTTCGCCTCGGGCGTGCCGATCACGGTCATGCCGCTCGACGTCACCCACAAGGTGCTGACCACGCGGCCGCGCATCGACGCCTTCCGCGCGCTGGGAACCGAGGTGGGCGAGGTCGTGGCAAGCTGGACCGATTTCTTCGAACGCTTCGACATGGCGAAATACGGCCACGACGGCGCGCCGCTCCATGATCCTTGCGTCATCGCCCACCTCGTGCGTCCGGGGCTGTTCGGCGGGCGGCATGTGAACGTCGAGATCGAGACGCAGTCCGACCTGACGCGCGGCATGACCGTGGCCGACTGGTGGGGCGTGACCGACCGGGCGAGGAACGCGACCTTCATGGGCGAGGTGGACGCGGACGGGTTCTACGACCTGCTTACGGGGCGACTGGCGCGGCTTTGAGACTGGCCGCGCTCTGGCAATCCGGCCAGACTCGCCCTACCTCTGGACCCATGAACGCGCATTTCCCCTTCGACAACAGCTACGCCCGCCTGCCGGATCGCTTCTTTACCCGGCAGCCCCCCGTCCCGGTGGAGCGGCCGGGCCTGATCGCCGTCAACCGGGCGCTTGCCGACCGGCTCGGACTGACGCTGCCCGAGGACCCGGACGAGATTGCGGCCATCTTCGCCGGCAACGCGCTCCCCGAAGGCGCCGAGCCCATCGCGCAGGTCTATGCCGGCCACCAGTTCGGCGGCTGGGTGCCGCAGCTGGGCGACGGGCGCGCGGTTCTGCTGGGCGAGGTCGTGGCCCCCGATGGCGCGCGCTTCGACATCCAGCTCAAGGGCGCGGGGCGCACGCCCTATTCCCGCATGGGCGATGGGCGCGCCTGGCTGGGCCCCGTCCTGCGCGAATACATCCTGTCCGAGGCGATGGCCGCCCTCGGCATTCCCACGACGCGCGCGCTTGCCGCCGTCAGCACCGGCGAGATCGTCCTGCGCGAGGGGCGCATGCCCGGCGCCGTCTTCGCCCGCGTCGCGTCCTCCCATATCCGCGTGGGCACGTTCCAGTATTTCGCCGCGCGCACGGACACCGAGGCGCTAGGCGCGCTGACCGAGCATGCCATCGCGCGCCATTACCCGGACGCCGATGGGCCGGCGGGCCTTCTCGACCGGGTCATCGCCGCGCAGGCGGAGCTCGTGGCGCGCTGGATGGGCGTGGGCTTCATCCATGGCGTGATGAACACCGACAACATGGCGATCTCGGGCGAGACTATCGATTACGGCCCCTGCGCCTTTCTCGACACCTACCACCCGGGCAAGGTGTTTTCCTCCATCGATCATTACGGGCGCTACGCCTATGCCAACCAGCCGCAGATCGCGGTCTGGAACCTCGCGCAGCTGGCGACCGCGCTTCTGCCGTTGATGCCGGACCGGGATGCGGCGATCGAAAGCTTCACCGAGGCCGTCAACGGTTTCGCCGACCGGTTCGACGCGGCCTGGCACCGGGTCTTGCGCGCGAAGCTGGGGCTGGCGGAGGAGCGCGAGGGCGACGCCGCGCTGGCCTTCGAGCTGCTGGACCTGATGGCCAAGGGCGAGGCGGATTTCACCAACACGTTCCGCGCGCTGTCGGGGGCCGACCCGGAAGCGGCGGCAGCCGGTCTGCGCAACCCCGGCGCGCTGACCCCATGGCTCGCCGCCTGGCGCGCGCGGCTGGCGCAGGAGGGCCGGGACGAGGCCGACCGCGTGGCGGCGATGCAGGCGGTGAACCCGGCGCTGATCCCGCGCAATCACCGGGTGGAAGAGGCGATCTCGGCAGCACTCGGGGATGACTTCGGACCGTTCGAGCGGCTGATGAACGCGTTTTCGCGCCCCTTCGACCCGACCGGACGCGATCTGGACCTCGCCGCACCCCCGGCGCCCGGGGAACAGGTGACGCGGACCTTCTGCGGCACCTGAGGCTCAGGCCGGTTTCGGCGCGGGCCTGTTGATCAGGATCAGCCCGGCCGAGACCAGCACCAGCGCGATCAGGGTGCCCGGCCCCACCGGCTCGCCCAGCATCAACCAGCCGAGCCCCACGCCGAAGACCGGTGCGAGGAACGCGAAGGCCGCGACCGAGGACGCGGGGTAGATCGTCAGAAGCCAGAACCAGAACAGGAACCCCGCCGAGACGACGGCCACGATCTGGAAGCCCAGCCCCGCCCAGTGGATCAGCGATGGCTCGCGCAGGACCGGGCCGAAGAACGGCGCCGCGAAAAGCAGGATCGGCGCCGAGACCACGAGCTGCCACAGAAGCTGCACCTCCGGGCGCACGGTCTTGAGCGCGGTCGTGCGCACGATCAGCGCGATCCCCGCCCAGCCCATGGCGGCCCCGAGTGCGGAGAGATCGCCTAGCAATGCGCCCTGCCCCGTGGCGCCCCCCCGCGAGACCATGGCCACCACGACACCCGCGAAGGCGAGGATCAGACCCGCCGATTTCATGCGGGTCAGCCGCTCGCCCGGGATCAGGACATGGGCCGCAAGCGCCAGCCAGAGCGGCATCGTGTAGAAGATCACCGAGGTGCGCGTCACCGTCGTCAGGTCGAGCGCGAGGAAGAGGCAGATGAACTCGAAGGCGAAGGCCGCCCCGATCAGGAGGCCGGCGGGCACGGTGGCGCGCGGCAGCGTCAGTTCCAGCCCCCGCCACCGGATCCAGCCGTAGATCAGGAGCGCGCCGCCCACGGACCGCAGCGCGGCGAAGAAGATCGGCTGCAGCCCGTCATTGGTGACCTTGATGACCACCTGGTTGAACGCGAGCAAAAGCGCGAAACCGGTGAGCGATATGGCCCCGAAGGCATCGATCTGGGTCTTGGGGGGCATGGGCTCTCCTTTGCCGGACCGGAGTGGCCGGGGGGATGGGCCGTGTCAAGCGCGTGGCGCTGCGTCCCGATCCGTCCGGCGGCAGGGCGAGCGCAGGCGCGGTGCGTCCGGACGGCAGCATCGCTTCGCAGGCTTTCACCGATGTGCAGAATCTCCTAGACCGGAGGTATTGCTGAGGGAATGCTGCGGCCATGAACGAAACGATCGAACAGCGCTGCGAGGCCAGGGGATTGCGGATGACCGAGCAGCGCCGCGTCATAGCGCAGGTGCTGGAGGCGTCCAACGATCATCCGGACGTGGAGGAGCTTTATACCCGCTCCACCAGGCGCGACCCGAATATTTCGATCGCGACGGTTTACCGGACGGTCAAGCTGTTCGAGGAATCGGGGATCATAGACCGGCTGGAATTCGGCGACGGCCGTGCCCGCTACGAGGATGCCGAGCGTGACCATCACGACCACCTGATCGATCTGAATTCCGGCGAGGTGATCGAGTTTTGCGACCCCGATATCGAGGCGCTGCAGGAGAAGATCGCCGAAAAGCTCGGCTACCGGCTCAAGGGTCACAAGCTGGAGCTTTACGGGGTGCCGATCAAGAAAAGCTAGGCGCCGCGCCCCAGGCGGCACGCGCCCCGCTGGCCCGCATGTGCCCGGATCGGCGGGCCGCAGCCCGCGGAGGGATCAATAGATGTAGCGGATCTGGTCGGACCAGAAGCGTTCCACCCGCTTGAGCGAATGGTTCACGCGATCCACGCCGTCGGCTTCCAGCACGCCCTGCCGCTCGAGCCCGTCGGCATGGCGCGCGAAAAGCTCCGCCACGTGATCGCGCACGGAGCGGCCCTTTTCGGTCAGGCGTACGCGCACCGAACGGCGGTCGATCTCGCAGCGCTGGTGGTGCATGTAGCCCATCTCGACCAGTTTCTTGAGATTGTAGCTGACGTTCGAGCCCTGGTAATAGCCACGCGACTTCAACTCGCCGGCCGTCACCTCGTTGTCGCCGATGTTGAACAGCAACAGCGCCTGGACCGCGTTGATATCAAGCACGCCGATGCGTTCGAATTCATCCTTGATGACATCCAGCAGCAGGCGATGCAGACGCTCCACCAGCGACAGCGTGTCCATGTAACCGGCCAGAAAACCGGTCTTGTCCGACGACGCGAGGGGCGCATGCATGCTCATGATGTTCTCCGAAACGCTGGCTTGCGACGGAGATAATCCCGAAAATCGAAAAATTCCGTTAAAGCCCGGCGGGACGGAATTCCGTGGCGATGCGGGTCAGCATGGGCTCCAGCGTTCCGGGCGGCTCGGCCTGCCCCGACACCCAGGAATAGAGGTCGTGATCGGCCTCCGCCAGCACCGCCTCGAACGCGTCGAGCGTGGCGTCGTCGGCTGCATCGAGATGCGCATCCGCCCAGCCGCCGAGGATCAGGTCCATCTCCTTGATCCCGCGATGCCAGGACCGCATCCTGAGCCGCTTGATCCGGATCTCGCGCGCCTCGGTCATCCGCCCCTCACACAGCCTTGCCCGACGCCGCGAGGCGCAGGCGTTTTTCCAGCCGCGCGGCCCGTTCGGCCAGCCGCGCCTGGTCCACCTTGAGGCTGCGCAGATCCTTGAGGATCGCGGCCATGTCGTCGGACATCTCGGCGGGCGTTTCCGGCCCCTCCAGCCCGTCGCCCTCGCCGTTCAGAAGCCACATGATCGATACGCCCAGCATGCCGGCCAGCATCTGCAGGCGGTTCGCGCGCGGCTCGGACCGGTCGTTTTCCCAGGCGCGGATGGTCTTGACCTTCACGCCAAGCCTGCGGGCCAGCTCCGTCTGGCTGAGGCCCGAGGCCTCGCGCGCGCCGGTCATGCGGTCGCCGAAGGTGGTTGCCTCGGCGTCGTACCAGCCGGGCGCCTCGGTCGTGTCGCCGTGGGTGTCGCCGTGCGTTTCATCGTGCATGTCGTCATCCATTTCGCCGGCGGTACCGTTGACGGAGTCGCTCATGTCGTCTTCCTCTCGCGGTGATGGCCCGGTGCGGAGCCTGCTTGATCGGGACGCGAGCGCACCCTAAGCATGGGCCCGAGCCAAGTAAACGGCCCATCTCTACCGATCCCCCGGATGCGGGGGCGGAACTCAACCCGGAGCGACCCGATGCCTTTCCTTTCCGACACGCTGTCCCGCGTGAAACCCTCCCCCACCATCGCCGTCTCGAACCTCGCGGCGGAACTGAAGGCGCAGGGCAAGGACGTGATCGGCCTGGGCGCGGGCGAGCCCGATTTCGACACGCCCGACAATATCAAGAAGGCCGCCATGGCCGCGATGGACGCAGGCAAGACGAAATACACCGCCGTGGACGGCATCGCCGAGCTGAAACAGGCGATCTGCGCCAAGTTCAAGCGCGACAACGGGCTTGACTACACGCCCGCGCAGGTCACCGTGGGCACTGGCGGCAAGCAGGTGCTCTACAACGCGCTGATGGCGACGCTGAACCCCGGCGACGAGGTGGTGATCCCCGCGCCCTACTGGGTGAGCTATCCCGACATGGTGCTGCTGGCCGGGGGCGAGCCCGTGATCGCCGAGGCGCAGGCGCAGACCTCCTACAAGCTGACGCCCGAGCAGCTCGAGGCCGCGATCACGCCGAAGACGAAGTGGTTCATCTTCAATTCGCCGTCGAATCCCACCGGCGCGGGCTACACGGCGGAAGAACTCAAGGGGCTGACGGATGTCCTGATGCGCCATCCCCATGTCTGGGTGATGTCCGACGACATGTACGAGCACCTCGTCTATGACGGGTTCGAATTCGCCACGCCCGCGCAGGTGGAGCCGGGTCTCTACGAGCGCACACTGACCGTGAACGGCGTGTCGAAGGCCTACGCGATGACCGGCTGGCGGATCGGCTACGCGGCGGGTCCGACGGAACTGATCGGCGCGATGCGCAAGATCCAGTCGCAGTCCACGTCGAACCCCTGCTCGATCAGCCAGTGGGCGGCGGTCGAGGCGCTGAACGGCCCGCAGGACTACATCGCGACGAACAACGAGACCTTCAGGCGCCGCCGCGACCTCGTGGTGGGGATGCTGAACGAGATCGAGGGCATGTCCTGCCCGGTGCCCGAGGGCGCGTTCTACGTCTATCCCTCGATCGCAGGGCTGATCGGCAAGACGACGCCCGGCGGCGTGAGCATCGACACCGACGAGACCTTCGCCAAGGCGCTTCTGGAGGACAAGGGCGTGGCCGTGGTCTTCGGCGGCGCCTTCGGCCTCTCGCCCTGTTTCCGCATCAGTTATGCGACCTCGGACGAGAACCTGAAGGAAGCCTGCACGCGCATCCAGGAGTTCTGCGCGAGCCTTGAATGACCCAGCGACGGAAAAGGACCCAAGATCTTTCGAAAGATCTTGGGCACGCGGTTTCGAAACCGCGTCCCGCTCCCCGGTGTCGCAGGGTCCCCTGAAAGCAAGGAGGCCGCGCATTGCCCGCCCCGACCCCTCAAGCCGCGTTCTGGAACGGGATGGCCCGCCGCTATGCCGCGGCGCCCATGCGCGCGCCAGAGAACTGGGAAAAGACGCTGGAGCGGACGCTCGCGCATCTGCCGGCAGAGGCGGAGGTGCTGGAACTGGGCTGCGGCACGGGCTCCACCGCGCTCCGGCTCGCGCCGCATGTCGCGCGCTACGTCGGCACGGACGACGCCGACGCCATGATCGCCATCGCGCAGGAGAAGCTGGCGGCGGAGCCTGTCGCGGGCCTGTCCTTCGCCGCCGCCCGACCCGGCGACGGGTCGCTGCCCCCCGGCCCTTTCGATGCCGTGACCGCCTTTAACCTGCTGCACCTGCTGCCCGATCTTCCCGCCGCGCTGGCCGAGATGCGCGGCCTGCTGAAGCCCGGCGGGCTGCTGATCGCCAAGACGCCCTGTCTCGGCGGGCGCTATACCGTGCTCTGGCCGGTGGTCGCGGCCCTGCGCCTCTTCGGCAAGGCGCCGCCGCTGCGCTTCCTGCGGCCCCACCGTCTCGAGGCGACCATCGAGGCCGCGGGCTTCGCCATCGAGGAACGCGGCGACTACCCGGCGCGCCCGCCGTCCCGCTTCGTCGTGGCCCGACGGCTTTGACAGCACTGCCGGCCCCCAATACCGTGCCGTCACCGCACCGACAGCGCCTCGCCGGATACCGCCCGCCATGACAGATCTGCCCGAGTTCTATTTCCGCATCCGCGAGAACGGCGCCGCGGTCTATCGCGTCTCGACCGAGAACCGGCAGCGGCGGATCGAGATGACCGAGATCGCGGTCGTGAACATCCGCAACGGCAACATCCGGCCCCATGGCGACCACGTCCTGACCGACGCGGAGCAGGACGCCATCGCCCGCTGGATGGAGGAACGCCGCGCGGCTCTGGACCGGCGCGATCTCGACGACATCCACCGCACGATCGACCACCTCAACCTGACCGCGCAGTGGGCGCAGTCGCGGGCCTCCGACGAGGCGCTGGAGGAAGTGACCGACCGGCTTCTCATGGCGATGCATGACCTGCGCACGGTGCTCGTCCGGAAAAAGGCTGACAGGCTGGGTGGCGACGGCGCCTAGGGACGCGTGTAAGTGCTGTGGATGAACTGGTCCTTGCGGGGCCCTGTGACGCGCCAAGTTGTTGAAAAAGAGAAGCTTCCGTCAAACACATAGGTAACATCATAAGTATCTGGCGCACAGTCGTGCCGGGCGCTGAGCCGCCCGGGGGCAAGGTCGTAAAAGGGCCGCCCGTCCTCGAAGAAAACGGCCAGCCCGACGCCCGCATCCCGCCAGAGATAGCGGCGTTCGGCCCGGATCGGCGGGGCACAGCCGTAATGAAGCGTGCCGATCTCCTCCTGCACCAATCCGGCGGCATCGCGCCGCCAGAGACAGGTTCCCGTGAGCCGACCCGTCAGACCCGCGCGCCGGTCGTCGATCCGCCGCGTGAGCGTCCAATGCCCCTCCAGTTCCGCCAGCGTGATCACTCGTCCAAATCCTGCGCAGGATCGGACGCGAAACGGCCCGCGCTGATGTTGCCATAGGCGTCGATGAAACGGACGCCGCCCTGCCCGTCGATCTCGACCCGGTAGCATTCCCATTCGCCGCCGGGCTGCCAGCGGCTGCACAGGCTGTCGTCCTCGACACGCCACTCGCCCGGGCTGGCGCTGCCCGAAGGCGCCTCGGCGCCGCGGTAGATCATCCGGCCGGAGACAAGGAACCTCTGCCAGCCGATGCCCTCATAGGTCACCTCGGCCCCGCTCAGCCGGTCGATCAGACTCTCCGCATCCAGCCGTTCCCACTCGGCCAGCGCAGGGTTTGCGGCAAGCACCAGCGCCAGCGCCGCCACCGGGCGCGTCCATTTGCGTGGCCGGGTCACCTTGTTCCTCCTGCCTGCCCTGCCTATGAGAGCGCGAAACCCGATCCGATGACAAGGCCCAGCCCATGATCCCCCGCTATTCCCGTCCCGAGATGACCGCCATCTGGGAGCCCGCCACCAAGTTCCGCATCTGGTACGAGATCGAGGCCCATGCCTGCGACGCGCAGGCAGCACTCGGCGTCATCCCGAAGGCAAACGCCGAGGCCGTCTGGAAAGCGAAGGACGTGGAGTTCGACGTGGCCCGCATCGACGAGATCGAGGCGGTGACCAAGCATGACGTGATCGCCTTTCTCACCCATCTGGCCGAGATCATCGGCAATGACGAGGCGCGCTTCGTCCATCAGGGGATGACGTCCTCGGACGTGCTCGACACCACGTTCAACATCCAGCTGGTGCGCGCCACCGACCTGCTGCTGGCCGGCGTCGACCGTGTGCTGGCGGCGCTCAAGACGCGCGCGATGGAACACAGGATGACCGTGCGCATCGGCCGGTCCCACGGCATCCACGCCGAGCCCGTGACCATGGGGCTGACCTTCGCGCGCTTCTACGCCGAGATGGACCGCAACCGGAACCGGCTGGAAAAGGCCCGCTGGGAGATCGCGACGGGCGCGATCTCCGGCGCCGTGGGGACCTTCGCCAATATCGATCCGGGCGTAGAGGATCATGTCTGCGAGAAACTCGGCCTGCGCCCCGAGCCGATCTCGACCCAGGTCATTCCCCGCGACCGCCACGCGATGTTCTTCGCCACGCTGGGCGTGATCGCCTCGTCCATCGAGAACATCGCCACCGAGATCCGCCACATGCAGCGCACCGAGGTGTTGGAGGCCGAGGAATTCTTCTCCAAGGGACAAAAGGGCTCCAGCGCCATGCCCCACAAGCGCAACCCGGTCCTGACGGAAAACCTCACGGGGCTCGCGCGGCTGGTCCGGATGGCGGTAATCCCGGCGATGGAGAACGTGGCGCTCTGGCACGAGCGTGACATCTCACATTCCTCGGTCGAGCGCATGATTGGCCCCGACGCGACCGTGACGCTCGACTTCGCGCTGCATCGCCTCGCGGGCGTGATCGAGAAACTCGTGATCTACCCAGACGCGATGATCGCCAACATGGAGAAATTCCGCGGCCTCGTGCATTCCCAGCGCGTGCTTCTGGCGCTCACGCAGGCGGGCGTCAGCCGGGAGGACGCGTATCGGCTGGTGCAAAGGAACGCCATGAAGGTCTGGGAAGAGGGCCGCGATTTCCGCGAGGAGCTTCTGGCCGACCCCGAGGTGACGGCAGCGCTCAGCCCGGCCCAGATCGAGGAGAAATTCGACCTCGGCTACCACACCAAGCATGTCGACACGATCTTCGCGCGGGTGTTCGGGGAGGAAGGCTAGCGCCTGAGAACGCCGGAATAGAGCAGGACGCCATAGGCCGTCAGCGCCTCCGACAGTTTGCCCCATGCTGGCGCAATCGCGAACCAGTCACCCCCCGCCGCGCGCGCGATCTCCTCCAGCGTGGCACGCCCGTCGATGCGCGCGATGACCGGGGCGAGCCCCTTCGGCGCCGGGATATGCCTCGTGCCCAGCGCGGAACCCACCGGGATGCGGCCCGTCCTGGCCACCGCCTGCGCAAGCGCCTGCGGGGCCGCGCCGCGCAGATGCGGCACCATCCGCGGGCCCGGTCTTGCCACCCGTCCCCCGGCTTCGCCCGCCTTCGCGGCGTAAACGACGTGGAGCTTGATCGAGCCCGACAACTCCTCGGCCAGCGCCATGCGGTCGAGCGGCGACAACGCCGAGAGGTCCGCCGCCTCGCCCACGATGGGCGCGGGGTCGTAGAGATGGGCGTTGGGTGTGCCCGTCATGGCCAGCCCCGACGCACGCAGCGTCGCGTCGAGCTCGGTGATCGTGAAGGGCCGGTCCCGGCTGTGCAGCAGGAGGTCGTAGAACCCCGCGTCGCTCGCCTCGTGATCGCCCAGATGCGGGTTGCGGCGGAACGGATGCCCGTCGGGCAGCCGGGCGAAGATCGCCCTGGCCGCCTTAAGCCGGTCCTCCGGCGGGCCGGCCAACAGCTGCCCGAAGGCCGATTGCAGCGGGTAGACCCCCGACCGTCCATGCGGGGCGTAGACCATCAGGCCGATCCCGCCCCCCGGCGCCAGAGCACCCGCGAGCGCGTCGAAGCCCGCCTGCGGATCGGGAAGATGGTGGAGCACGCCGCAACAGTCGATGTAGTCGAAGTCTCCGAACCTCCGGGCGTCCAGCAGCGATCCGGTGTGGAACGCGATGTTGGAGAGGCCCCGCGCCGCCGCGCGCGCCTCGGCGATACGCCGTGACGCGGTGGAAAGGTCGAGATAGGTGATCTCCGCCGCGCGGCCCGCGCTGGCCAGCACCTGCGCAAGCTGGATCAGCGCGTCGCCCGTGCCGCCGCCGGCCACAAGCGCGCGGAAGGGTCCGGTCCAGTCCTTGCGGCCGGCAAAAAGGTAGTGGTCGAGCTCCACCGGGTGCGAGGGGGAGCCGACGATCAGCCGCTTCGCCTCGTCGGCAGGGTCGCGTTCGGGGTAAGGATAGGCCTCGTACTGGGCTTCGACGTCGCTCATGGCCCTGCCCTACCCCCATGACCCGCGTGGTCGATGGGAAACGCCGCGAGCGCGCTGGCCTGTTGCGGCGTCAGCGCCGTGACCGGCACCACGTAGGTGTGGATCGAGAACAGGATCGCGCCCGTCTGCGGCAGCCGCAGGAGACATTGGCGCTCGGACCGCAGATAGGGCGTGTCGAGATGGGTCTCTTCCCGGGGCTCGGCCTCGGATCGCGGCTGATGCAGGTCGGGCCGGGCGTAAAACAGCGCGTTCTGCCGCCAGAGCGGACGGCCCGGGCGGATCGCGTCGAACATGCGCTGCACGCGGGTGGCCATGTCGACCGTGTAGCTTTCGACCGGCCCGTGGATCGCGCCCAACGGTCGACCGATCTTTTCGGCCAGCGTCCAGCTGGCGGGAAAGCAGAGGGCGGCAGCTGTCAGGACATGCTCCCGCGCGCCCTCCGGTTTTTCGAGGATGCACAGATCCTCCTGCACAAGCCGCGCGGCGGTGGCCAGCGGAGTGTCGGCGTCGAGATCGACCCGCACCCCGTCGGGCCGCGTGACCCTGCGCCCGGACCGCGTGTACCCGGGCGGCAGATGGGCGAGAACGGTCGCGAGAACCTCGGCGCCGGCCTGCTCCGCTCCGGGCAACTCTGCAAGGACAGCATCCCGCCGCCGGGCCAGCAGCCTGTCGCGCAGCGCCATCTGCCCGGCGAAGGCGTCGTCCACCTCCAGCCACACGGCCATGTCGAGCGGCTGCGCCCCCGGAAGCCGGCGTTGAGCGGGGACCATCCACGGCGCCGAGGGAAGCCGCGTCTGCAGCACGTGATCCTCCATTTGCGACCCGATTTCCCCTGTCCGTGCCGTTTGGCGGCGCGCCGCGCCCCGACGTATCCGGAACCATCGTGCCAGAGTTCACGTGGATGCCGAAGGTCCGCCCGATGAATGAAGCCCATCGCGTCACCGCGCGCAAGATCGACCCGACCAAGGGCACTACCCTGCCCGACGGCACCCTCAACGACAACGACCGGATCGAGATCGGCCCCACGCCGCTGGCCTATGCCGAGTGGGAGGCGGCGGGCCTGATCCTGCCCGACCTGCACGCCATGCGGGCCTACCGCCTGAAGCGCATCGTCGACCGGCTGGCCGAACGCGACCTCGCGGGGGTTCTGGTCTTCGACCCGCTCAACATCCGCTACGCCACCGACACGACGAACATGCAGCTTTGGAACACCCACAACCCGTTCCGCGCCTGCATGGTCTGCGCCGACGGGCACATGGTGCTGTGGGACTACAAGAACTCGCCCTTCCTCGCCGATCACAACCCGCTGGTGGCCGAGGTCCGGTCGGGCGCGTCGATGTTCTATTTCGCCACCGGCGACCGGGGCGGCGCGGCGGCGCGCGAGTTTGCCGGGCAGGTGGCGGAGGTTCTGGCGGGTCATGCAGGGTCGAACCGGCGGCTCGCGGTCGACAAGATCCTGCTCCACGGCGCGAAGGCGCTGGAGGCGGCGGAGTTCGATCTCCATGACGGCGAGGAGGTCATGGAAAAGGCCCGCGCCATCAAGGGCCCCGACGAGATATGCGCGATGCGCTGCGCGTCCCATGCCTGCGAGACATCCGTCGCGGCGATGGAGGCGGCCTGCCGGTCCATAGTGAACGGGCCGGGCCTGACCGAGGACGACGTCTGGGCGGTGCTCCATGCCGAGAACATCCGCCGCGGCGGCGAATGGATCGAGACGCGGCTTCTGGCGTCCGGCCCCCGCACCAACCCGTGGTTCCAGGAATGCGGGCCGAGGACGATCCAGCCCAACGAGATCGTGGCCTTCGACACGGACCTGATCGGCTGCTACGGGATCTGCATCGACATCAGCCGGACCTGGTGGCTGGGCCCGGAACCACCGCGCCCCGACATGGTGGAGGCGATGCGTCACGCCCATGAGCACATCATGACCAACAAGCAGCTTCTGGCCCCCGGCGTGTCCTTCCGCGACCTCACCTACGAGGGTCACCAGCTCGACCCGAAATACGACGCGCGCAAGTATTCCTGCCGCTTCCACGGGGTGGGTCTGTGCGACGAGTGGCCGCTCATCGCCTATGCCGATCAACACGTCGAAGGTGCTTTCGACTATGCGCTCGAGCCCGGCATGACGCTCTGTGTCGAGGCGCTGGTGGGCGAGGAGGACGGGGATTTCTGCATCAAGCTGGAGGATCAGGTGCTGATCACCGAGGACGGGTACGAGGACCTGACATTCTACCCCTTCGACGCCGCGCTGATGGGAGAGCGCCGAGGGGGGCTCTGCCCCCCCGCGCTTCGCGCTCCCCCCCGGAGGTTTTCTGCCAGGATGAAGGGATGAACGGCGGCGCGCGGCCGATCCGCCTCAGTCAAGCAGCACACAGATCGAGTTGCCGTGGCCGTCATGGCCGACGACCTCGCATTCCTCGCCGGAGTCCTCCAGCAGGAGAATGAGTCCGATGGTCCAGAGGCCCACCACCGTGACGCGCCGGGCGGTCCGGGGCGCGCGCGGCTGGCGGGGGGCCCGTGTCCCCCGTGTACCGCGTGCACCGCGATCTCCGCTGCGCCGCGCAAGGGCGGGTTGCGCGGCGAGGCACGTGGCAATGGCTGCAAAGAAGCGGCGGCGGTTCATGTCCTCTTCCTCCGGGGGAGGGTGCGCAGGCCGGACCGGAATCCGGCGCCCCTTTCCCTTCGTGATTTGGGGACGCCGCGTGCGGGCGCAAGACCGGTCGGCGCGCAGGCTACCCGCGGGCGCGGCGGGCAAGGGGGCGTCGAAGGCCGAGCGTTCACGCGCGCCTCCGGCGCCACACGTCCCCGTGATGGGGGTTTCATGCGGGTTGCCGCGCGGGCGCCGCGCGCCCATCCTCGGGGGCACCCGACGGAGACTGCCCATGCCAACGGAACGTTTCACCTTCACCGGCCATGCCGGGGACGATCTTGCCGCGCGCCTCGATCTGCCCGAGGGGCCGCATCTGGCGACCGCGCTCTTCGCGCATTGCTTCACCTGCGGCAAGGATATCGCGGCCGCGCGCCGGATCGCGCAGCGGCTCACGGCGGAAGGCATCGCCGTCCTGCGCTTCGACTTCACCGGGCTGGGCCATTCGGCGGGGGAGTTCCACAACACCTCGTTCTCCTCGAACGTGGGCGACCTGGCCCGCGCGGCCGAGGCGCTGGCCGCGCGCGACATGGCGCCCGCGCTTCTGATCGGGCATTCGCTGGGCGGGGCCGCGATGCTGAAGGCCGCGCGGCAGATTGCGTCCGCGAAGGCCGTGGTCACGCTGGGCGCACCCTTCGATCCGGGCCATGTGGCGCATAATTTCGGCGATGCGCTGGACGCGATCCGCCGCCATGGCGTGGGCGAGGTGGACCTCGGCGGGCGGATGGTGAAGATCGGGCGCGACTTCGTCGAGGACGTGCAGGGCGCGGCCATCGCCGACGATATCGCGGAACTGGGCCGCGCGCTTCTTGTGCTGCACGCGCCACGCGACGCCGTGGTGGGCATCGACAACGCCACGCGCATCTTCACCGCCGCGCGCCATCCCAAGAGTTTCGTCACACTCGACGATGCCGACCACCTGATCAGCCGCGGCCGCGACGCCGAATACGCCGCCGGTGTCATCGCCTCCTGGGCGCAGCGCTATCTCGACCTCCGCCCCCCCGCCCCGCCGCCCGGCGCGCCGGAAGGCGTCACGCGCGTCACCGAGGCCGATTCCGGCGGTTTCCTGCAGGACATCATGGCGGGGCCGAGGCACCACGTGCTGGGCGACGAGCCGAAAAGCTATGGCGGCACGGACCGGGGGCTCACGCCCTACCAGTTCCTCGCCGCGGGGCTGGGCGCCTGCACCTCGATGACGCTGCGCATGTATGCAAGGCGCAAGCGCTGGCCGCTGACCCATGTCTCGGTCGACGTCACCCATGACCGGGTGCACGCGCAGGACGCGGGCAACGGGACCATGCCGCTGGAGACCTTCACCCGCCGCATCACGCTGGAGGGCGACCTGACCGAGGATCAGCGCCAGAGGCTTTTGCAGATCGCCGACAAATGCCCCGTGCACCGGACGCTGGAACGCGGCTCCCATGTGCACACGAGCCTTGCATGATGCGCAGGATGGGGTTGCGCCTTGGCCTCACGGTGCTGATCGCTATCGTGATGCTGCCCCTGATGGCACTGGCGGAGGATCCGATGACCGAACGTTTCGAGCCGGGTGCGGAAACGCGGTGGCGCTTTTTCACCGACCAGGTGATGGGCGGCGTGTCCACGGGCGGGGTGGAGATCCTGTCGCAGGACGGTGAAGGTTTCGCCCGCATGACCGGCAGCGTCAGCACCGAGAACAATGGCGGGTTCATCCAGATGCGGCTGGATCTGCCTGACGGAGCGGCGGACGGCGCCGAGGGTGTGCGTCTTGTCGTGCGCGGCAATTCCCAGCGTTATTTCGTCCATCTGCGCACGCGCGGCACGCGGCTGCCGTGGCAGTACTACCAGGCCGGGTTCGACGTGGGACCGGACTGGGCCGAGATCCGCCTGCCTTTCGAGGCGTTCGAGCCCTCGGGCGGGTTTCTGCCACGGGTGCCGCGGGCCGACCGTCTGACCTCGCTGGGCGTGGTCGCCTATGGCCGCGACCACTCGGCCCGGATCGATGTGGCCGAGGTGGGGTTCTACTGAGCCCCCCTCACACCCCCAGCGGCAGAAGCGGCGAGGACTTGATCTCTTCCATCGACAGCAGCGCCGTGACCGTGTGGATCTTCACCTCGCCGATCAGCGCCTGGTAGAACACGTCATAGGCGCGCGCGTTCGGGACGCGGACCTTCAGGATATAGTCGATATCGCCCGCCAGCCGGTGCGCCTCCATCACCTCGGGGCGTTCCTTCAGCGTGGCAAGAAAGCGGTTCTGCCAGTCCGCCTCGTGCTCCGACGTTCGGATGAGGACGAAGAAACAGGCCTCGAGCCCCAGCGCCTCGGCATCCAGCAGCACCGTCTGCCGCCCGATGACGCCCGCCTCCTTCAGCTTGCGAATCCGTGTCCAGACCGGCGTCTTGGACGACCCCACATGGCGCGCGATCTCCTCCAGCGAGCGGCTGGCATCCTCCTGCAGGGCAGCGAGAATGCGTCGGTCGAGGGCGTCGATCTGGACGGACATTTCGCGGGCACTCGCTGCTGGGAATGTTGTCCTTTCGGAGCACCGTTTATCGAACGCACGTTCCTTTCCGCAAGCGCATTCTCCCATTCTTCGGGAGAATGTTCTATCCTCTGCCAATAATTCAATCGGGACCGCCACGATGGCACGCATCGCACCTCTCAGGCATCTGGCCGCAACGGACCTCGTGACCGGGGAAACCGTCTATCTGGGACCGAACGGCGACTGGACGCGCGATCCGCGCCGGGCGCTGGGCATCTTGGATGCCATGACTGCGGAGTTGCACCTGCTCGACGCGGAGGCGCGCGCCCACGAGGTGACCGCCCCGCGCCTTACGGAGGCAGGCACCGATCCGGTGCCGTGACCGGTACCGCCCGCGCCCGCGACAGGCCGCCCCGGGGCGGCGCCCTTCCCCTGATCCAGATCAAGGCTTACGTTGAGGGCTGCGGGCAATCTCCGCCAAAGCCGCTCATCCCCGAGGCCCCCCGTGAAAGACACCGAAAGCCCCGCCGTCAAGGCCACGCCCACGCTCCCCGACGCGCAGACCGTGACCGAGGTGCAGCATTACACCGACCGGCTGTTCCGGTTCCGCTGCACGCGTCCGCCGTCGCTGCGCTTCCGCTCGGGCGAATTCGTGATGATCGGCCTGATGGACGAGCCCGACCCGAAGACGGGCAAGGTCAAGCCGCTTCTGCGGGCCTACTCGATCGCCTCCCCCTCCTGGGACGAAGAGCTCGAATTCTACTCGATCAAGGTCCCCAACGGGCCGCTGACCTCGCGGCTTCAGCATATCCGTCCGGGCGACGAGATCATCCTGCGCCCCAAGCCCGTGGGCACACTGGTGCATGACGCGCTGCTGCCCGGCAAGCGCATCTGGTTCTTCGCCACCGGCACCGGGTTCGCGCCCTTCGCCTCACTCCTGCGGGAGCCGCAGACCTACGAGGATTACGACGAGGTCATCATCACGCATACCTGCCGCGAGGCGGGCGAGCTGACCTATGGCCGCGAGATCATCGAGAGCCTGCGCGAGGACGAGCTTCTCAACGAGGTCATCGGCGACGGTTTCTGGAAAAAGATCAGGTACTACCCGACCACGACCCGCGAAGAGAGCGCCAAGATGGGCCGGATCACCGACCTGATCCGCTCGGGCGAGGCCTATGCCGATCTCGGCGTCACGCCGCTCTGTCCCGAGAACGACCGGGCGATGATCTGCGGCAACCTCGCCTTCAACCTCGAACTCAAGGAGATGCTGGAGGAGGCGGGGCTGCGCGAAGGTGCCAATTCGCAGCCCGCCGAATACGTGGTGGAAAAGGCGTTTCTCGACTAGGGTCGCGACCTGCCGGACGACTGCGCCCCTTGCCAAAGCCCCCGGCGCGGTCCGCGGCGGGGGCTTTTCCTTTCTGCAACCCGTCGCGCGCTATTCCAGCCCGAGAATGCTGCGCGCCTGTTCGATCGCCGCGGGCATCATTTCGGGAGTGTCCCGCGCCCTTTCCAGGGCGGCACGCGCCGCGCGCTTCGTCATCTCGGACACCTCCGAGCCTTCGATGGCCGCGATCGCGGTGTCGACGTCGAACCCGTCGCGCGTCAGAGCGTCCTGCAGACGCGGCGACGCCTCCGGCGCCCCCGTCGCGGCCTCGAGGACGGCGTTGGCCGCGTCGCCGGCGGCCTCCGAGACCGCATCGGCTTCGTCCCCGGCCGTCTCTGCCGCATCCTCGGTCAGACGCTCGAGCGTGTCGTTCGCTGCGCCGGCGGCTTCTTCTGCGGCCCCGGTCGCGGCATCGACGGCGTTTCCCGCGGCCGCCTCGACGGCGGTTGTGGTTTCCTCGACGGCGTCCTCGACCGCCGTCATCGCCTCTTCGGCGGTCTCGGCGGTCTCGGCGGTGTCATCCGCCACGACCTCGGCCTTCCCTTCGGCTTCCCCTTCGGCCTCTTCCACCGCCGCCTCCGGCGCGCGGGCGGTGTCCTCCCGTTCCCCCGGCGCGCCCTGGCTGAGGAAATACGCGCCCAGCCCAAGGGCCGCGAGGATGACGACGATAATCAGAACTCTCATGATGCAACCCACCTTTCAGCATCGCTTCACACAGGCACGCCGCTACACCCGCGGTGACGTCCGGCGCAACGACCCGGATCCGATCGGCGGGCGGACAGCGGATCGGCGCCGGGATCGCCTTGAAACGCTACCTTGAATCGAGCAGGCCATGAGGATACGTTTGGCCATCGACTTTATGGCTACAGAAGGACGATCCCAATAGCCCGCAGACCCCACAACGCGCCGCCGACCCGCGACACCGGCCCGCGCGTGAACGAGAAGATCCGCGCCCCCGAGATCAGGCTGATCGGCGCGGACGGCGAAAACGTCGGTGTCGTACACCCCGCCAAAGCCATGGACATGGCCATCGAAGCCGGGCTCGACCTCGTCGAGATCTCGCCCAACGCCGACCCGCCGGTCTGCAAGATCATGGATTTCGGCAAGTTCAAGTACGAGACCCAGAAACGCGAGGCCGAGGCGCGCAAGAAGCAGAAGACGATCGAGGTCAAGGAGGTGAAATTCCGTCCCAACACGGACACCCATGACTACGACGTCAAGATGCGCAACGTGACGCGCTTTCTCGAAGCCGGCGACAAGGTCAAGGTGACGCTCCGCTTCCGCGGACGCGAGATGGCGCACCAGAACCTAGGGCGCGAGCTTCTCGAACGGGTGGCAAGCGACGTCGAGGGCCTCGGCAAGGTCGAGAACATGCCAAGGATGGAAGGCCGCCAGATGGTCATGATGATCGGCCCGGCCAAGTAGGCCGCGGCCCTTTCCCGCGACACGAGGCGCGCCCGGGACGGCGCGCCTTTTTCGTGGCGCAAGACCGCTTCGGCACGGGCGAGCCGCTACCGGGCACCTTGCCAAGGAATCGTCACGCGGCGGCCACGGTGCCGCTCCTTCCGCACGCCACGCTGCGCAGATGCTGGTCCCGTTCCTCCTGTTTCTCCTGTCGCTTGCCGGTGTCGCGGCGGCATTCGCCCTGCCCGGCCTGTCGGACCTGATCCTGATCGCGGGCCCCTCCTGCCTCGCGAGCCTCTGGCTTTTGTTCCGCGCCTGGCGCGCACGCCCCGTCGCGGACCCGGCCTGGATCGTCATCGACGGCTCCAACGTGATGCACTGGGGCGGCGACACCCCACGCATCGAGCCGGTGCGCGAGGTGGTGCGCCACCTGAAGGGCCTGGGCTTCACGCCCGGCGTCATTTTCGACGCCAATGCGGGTTACCTCCTGGAGGGCCGCTATTGCCACGATCACGTATTCGGCAAGATGCTTGGCCTGCCCACGGACCGCGTCATGGTGGTGGACAAGGGCAACCCCGCCGATCCGATCATCCTGCGCGAGGCGCAGGACCTGAAGGCACGCGTCGTCACCAACGACCGCTACCGCGACTGGGTCGAGCGTTTTCCCGATATCCGAAGCCCGGGCTTCCTCGTTCGCGGCGGCTATCGCAAGGGGCGTCTCTGGCTCGACCTCGACGAGGAACCGGAGGCCGCGCATCCCGCCCCCCGACACGCGCACCCGGCCTGACTGGTCGCGCGCGGGGCTACCCGGCCGCCGCGACGGCGCGTCCCGTCATCACCTTCACCAGATGCGCGCGGTAATCGCCCGACCCGTGGATATCCGAGATCATGTCGCCCTCGGGCGGCGAGAGCGACGCCAGTGCCTCCGCCTCGAACGACGCGCCCAGCGCGGCCTCCGCCTCGGTCCAGCGGAACACGCCATCGGACGATGCGCCAGTCACCGCCACCCGCACCCCGTCGGCGAAGCGCGCGACGAAAACGCCGACCAGCGCGAATCGTGAGGCGGGCTGCGCGAACTTCGCCCAGGCGGCGACCTGCGGCACCGGGAACCGTACCTCGGTGATGATCTCGCCCTCCTCGAGCGCGGTGGCGAACATGCCCTCGAAGAACGCGTCCGCCGCGATCTCGCGCGTGTTCGTCAGGATGCGCGCGCCCGACCCCAGCGCAGCGGCCGGATAACAGGCGGAGGGGTCGTTATTGGCGAGACTGCCGCCGATCGTGCCACGGTTGCGGACCGCCGGATCGCCGATGCGCCCGGCCAGATCGGCCAGCGCCGGGTAATGCGCCGCCGCCTCCCGCGCGACGGTGGCATGGGTCGTCGCGCCGCCGATGCAGACCTCGCCCGCGTCCGAGACGCAGACGCCCTGCATCTCCGCGATGCCGCTCAGGCTCACCAGAATCTCGGGCGCGGCCAGCCGCTGCTTCATCGTCGGCAGCAGCGTCTGCCCCCCGCCCAGCGCCTGTGCGCCCTCGCCGCGCAGCGCCTCGGCGGCCTCGGCGATCGTCCCGGGTTTCGCGAATTCGAAATCGTACATCTCTCTCGCCCCTGTTGCGGCAGGGCACGCCCCCACCCCTTCATCTTTCCATAAATACGCAATCCCCCGGCCAGCCACCGGGGCAACGCGTCATTCGGCAGCGACGGCCGACACGTCCTGCCCGCTGGCCGCCATGATCGCCTTGACGATATTGTGGTAGCCAGTGCAGCGGCAGATATTGCCCTCGAGATAGTCGCGGATCTCGGCCTCGGTCGGCCTGGGGTTGTCCCGCAGAAGCGCCGTTGCGGACATGATCATGCCCGGCGTGCAGAAACCGCACTGCAGCCCGTGGTGATCGTTGAAGGCCTGTTGCACGGGCGAGAGCGTCCCATCGGGCGCCGCCACTCCCTCGATCGTCACCACATCCGCGCCCTGCAGATCCAGCGCCAGCGCCGTGCAAGCCTTGACCGGCGCGCCATCCACATGGACCACGCAGGCGCCGCACTGGCTGGTGTCGCAGCCCACATGCGTGCCGGTCAGGCGCAGCCGGTCGCGCAGGAACTCCACCAGAAGCGTGCGCCCCTCCACCTCGCCCGACACGGGCTTTCCGTTCACGGTCATCTCGACCCTGGTCATGTCATTCCTCATCTCGCCGTCAGGTCTTGTCTCTTCCATCCAATCACGGATCGCCGGCGACGAGAAGGGGGGCGACGCGCGCGTCACCCCCTGCCCCGACCTCAGAGCGTCTCGTCGAGAAACTCCATCAGCCCGTCCCAGCTGTCCGCGTCCGGCTCCGCGAGGTAGTCGTTCGAGCCGGGAACCGTGAAGCTGTGTCGGGCACCCCCGTAGATCTCGGCGCCGTGCGGGATGTCCGCCTCGTTCAGCTCTGCCATGACCTGCGCCAGATCGCCGATGCCCGAAACCGGGTCGGCCGAGCCGTGGAAGAACATGATCGGGGCACCGCTGGCGTCGGACCAGTCCTGCCCCTCGGGCGTGGGCAACCCGCCGTGGAAGCTGACGAACCCGTCAAGCTCCGCGCCCGCGCGTGCGGCTTCCAGCACCGCCGCGCCGCCGAAGCAGTAGCCGATCATCACCACATTGTCGGTCGCACCGGGAATATCGCCGGCGGCCATGATCGAGCCCATCAGGCGCTCGCGAAACGTCTCCCGGTCGCCATAGAGCGCCCCGGACAGCGCGCGGTAGTCCTCGGGGCCCTGCGGATCGGCGTCGGCGCCGTAGACGTCGATGGCGAAGGCGGTATAGCCCGCCTCGGCCAGCATGTCGGCGCGGGCTTCCTCGTAGTCGGTCATGCCGTCCCAGTCATGCACGATCAGGACGGTGCCGCGGCTTTCGCCCTCGGGCGTGGCGACATAGCCCTCGAATTCCATGCCACCGACCTCGTAGGTGACGTGGTCGCCCGCCGTCTGGGCGACGAGCGGCGCGGCGGTCAGCGCCAGCGCGGCGGTGGCGGCAAGGAGTGTCACTTGGCGTGTCATCTCGGGTTCTCCCTTGGTTTGGACCTGTTCCAAAGGTAGCGCCGGGGCAGTCGCGTCAAGAACCCTGCCCGCGTCCGCGCGGCCCGTCGCGCGGCTGGGGACGGGTCGGGATCTCCTTCAGGAGACCGCCCACCCCCATCGCCGCGATGTCACCGGCGCTCACCTCCACCCCGCAGACCGCGCGCTCCAGCACCCAATCCGCCCCGTTGAGCGCGGGCGAGCGCGCGCAACCCGGCAGCCCGATGACAGGCCGCGCACCGATCTCGCCCAGCACCAGCAGGTTGCCCGGATCGACCGGCATCCCGAAGCGGATCAGACGCCCGCCTGCCGCCACCAGCCCCGCCGGGGCCACGTCATGGGCGTCCGACGTGGCCGACGCCGTCAGGATCAGAAGAAGGTCGGCCTGGGCATCCGCCAGCGCCGCCGCGACCGCACCGGCATCATGGGGCACGGTGCGCACATCCGCGAGGCTCACGCCCAGCGCCGCAAGCCGCGCCTCGACCGCCGCGATCCCCTTGTCGTCGCGCCGCGCGGGGCCGTCCGCGGCCTCCGTCACGATCAGCGCCGCCGTCCGGAAGACCGGTGCGCGGCGGCTCAGCGCGCCCGCCCCCGCCGCGCAGGCGGCCGCGAGCGCCGCGCCGTCGACCGCGTAGGAGATGATCTTGACCGTGCCCACCATGGTGCCCTCGATCACCCGCTGCCATTCCGGCACGGTGGCCAGCGTGATCATCGGATCGACCGCGTTCAGCCGCGCGATGGCACCCGCGTCCAACGCCACCACGCCCGGCCCCGTCGCCCGGATATTCACCCGCCCCGTGAAGGCGGGATCGAGGCGCAACCCCGCCGCGTCCGGGTCGGGCACCAGCGCCCGTGCCAGCCGTTCCGCCGCCTCGTTCTCCACGACGTCTCCCGGGGCAAGGCGTGCGACCGTCACGCGTTCGATCCCGGCGGCCGAAAGCGCTGCGACATCCTCCTCCGAGAGCATCCGGCCCTTCTTGAGTGCGCCCCGGGGCAGCCGCACGGAATGGGCGAGGATCGCACCCTCTGCCTCGGCCACGGGAACCGGCCCGAACCTCATGCCCGCCGCAACCGCGCCGTGACTTCGGCCAGGATCGACACCGCGATCTCCGCCGGCCCGCGCGCCCCGATATCGAGGCCCACGGGCGCGTGTATCCGCGCGATCGCGTCCTCGCTCACGCCGGCCTCCCGCAGCCGCGCGACGCGCTTGGCATGGGTCCGGTTGGAGCCCAGACAGCCGAGATAGAAGATGTCGGAGCCAAGCGCCCGCAGGATCGCCGGATCGTCGAGCTTGGGATCATGGGTCAGCGTGACAACCGCGGTGCGTGCGTCCGGCGCGAGCCCATCCAGCGCCTCGTCCGGCCAGTCCTCCAACACCGTCTCGTCCGGAAAGCGCGTCTCCTGCGCGAAGGCCGGGCGCGGGTCGACGAGGCTCACGTCATAGCCCGCCATTCGCGCCATCGGAACCAGCGCCTGCGCGATGTGGACCGCGCCCACGACGATCATCCGCAAGGGCGGGTTGTGAACATGGACGAAGGTCACCCCGTCCTCCTCCATGCCGGACCGGTCGGCGCGAAAGCGCTCGGCCCAGTGCGCGGCTCCGTCAAGGCGACGCTCTCCGGTCTGCGTGTTCACCACGTAGGCCACGGGTGTCCGCGCGGCGCGCGCCGCCACAAGTTCGGCCAGCATCGCCTCGGGCAATGCGCCGCCCACCGGCTCCAGCCAGACGCGGATGCGCCCGCCGCAGGCAAGCCCGACGGCGAAGGCCTCGTCATCCGAGACGCCGAATTCCAGCATCTGCGGCTGGCCGGTTGCGACGGCCTCCATCGCCTCGACCACCACCGCGCCCTCGACGCAGCCACCCGAGACCGAACCCGCCATGTCGCCCTCGCCCGAGATCGCCAGCTGGCTGCCGACGGGCCGCGGCGCGGAGCCCCATGTCTCGACCACGGTGGCCAGCACGGCGCCCAGCCCCGCCCTGTGCCAGGCCAGCGCCTGTTCGGGCATGTTCTCGAGCTCGGTTGTCATTCTTCCTCCCGAAAAGGCATCCTGAATTCGGAGCCTAGTGGTTCATCCGCGTCACGATCAACCGCGCGGCACGGTCGGAGGACGGATCGTAGCTCCCCGCCCAGACGAAATATTGCCCTTCGCGGGGGTTGCGGAAGACGATCGCAGGATTCTTGTCACGGTAATCATCGCTGTAGCGCCATGATCCGTCCGGCGTGCGGACAAGCAGAATGCCGTCGAAACCGGCTTCGGCTTCCAAGGCAATCGTGAACGGGGTTGACGGCACGTCACCTGAAAAAGCGAATTGAAGATCCGGGTTGCGGCCGACGTGGCCCGGGAAGTTGAGCCCGCAGTCCTGCAGCCTTACGCGTCCGCCGGCCGTTATGGCCCGCACCCAGGGGTCGGGCGAGAAATCGGCGGGGAGGCTCTCGACGATGGAGGCCGTCAGGTTGGGCCCGGTCGGGCAGGCCATCGCAGCATGGCCACCAAGCGCGGACATGCCAAAGGTTACGCACGCAGCGACCAGCGCACGTCCAATTGGGCTCATGGATCGTCTCTCCGTCGGATGATTGGCACGTTTGCGTGGACAGTAGTTGCCCGGCTAAATGGATTATCAAGGGAAAGCGACCCTCTCATGGCGCATTGCGGACGAGGATGCGGCGTTTGGAACGACCCGCCCGCATCACCGCCAGTCTCGGTTTTGCCGCAGGCGTTCCATCACTTTGCAATACTCCCGCAACAAGGGTATGCCCAAGCGCCGGGGGAGAGGATCGGCGCACGGTCAGGGGATGCCGCAACACATGTCGAAGGAAGACCACGGGCCCGCGAAAACCGGCGGTATCGGTCAGGCTACATGGATGGGCCGGCTGGCCCGGATCGGGGAAGAGCACGGGCTTTTCGACCGGATCGGCGAGAATCACTTCGGCCTCTACGTGGACGAGGGCGACACGCTCCTGGTGGCGTTCGACCGCGCCGAACGGGCCCGCGATCTGGCCGCCCAGGGGCTTCCGGCCGGGTTCGAGATGGTGCGCCGCCGGTCCTGGTCGCTTCTGTCGGTCATGTCCCGCGGCGAGACGTGGTTTCTCGACGATGCGCTCACGCGGTTCTTCCGCACGCTGCAGGCCCGCGGCGTCTTCGACGGGTTTTCCCGCATCATCTTCTACGGCGTCGGCCCCGATTGCGGTTTCGCCGCCTGCACCTATGCCCGGTTCGCCCCCGGCGCGCGGGTTCTGGCGGCCGGCCCCGTGGCCACGCTCGACCCCGCCCGCGCCCCTTTCGAGCGACGCTTTCGCAGCGCCCGGCGCCTGCCTTTCCCGGGTCCGCTGGGCTTTGGGCCGGCGGGTCTTGCCACCGCCGGGCGCGCGCTGGTCCTCTACGATCCGACCGAGATCGCGCCAGCCGCCCACGCGGCGCTGCATACCGGGCCCAACGTCACCCGTCTCGGGCTTCCTCACGCCGGACGCGATTTCTCGCGCATCCTTCAGGAGGCGGAGGCCAGCATCCCCGTCCTGCGCCTTCTGGAGCGCGACGAGGCCAGCCCCGCCGCGGTGCGCGCGGCACTCAAGGACGCCTGCCGCAGGAACCCCGGCACGATGGTGCGGCGGGCGCGCGCGGCGCTGATACAGGGACGCCCGAAGCGCGCCGCGCTCATCGCCGAGCACGGGCTCGCAGTTTCGGGCGACAAGCGGCTGAGCGCGCTTCTGGCCGAGGCGCGGTCGGGCAAGCCGGCCCGGGTCTGACGGCTCAGAGCCCCCCGGCCTCTTCGAGGAACCGCACCACCCGGTCGAGCCCCTTGCCGGTCCTCAGGCTCGCCATGACGAAGGGCCGGTCGCCGCGCGCGGCGGCGGCGTCGGCCTCCAGCTGGCCCGCATCCACACCCACATGGGGCGCGAGATCGACCTTGTTCACGATCAAGAGATCCGAACGCGTCACGCCCGGCCCCTTCTTGCGCGGGATGTCCTGCCCCGCCGCGGTGTCGATCACGTAAAGCGTCAGGTCCGCCAGTTCCGGCGAGAAGGTCGCGGCGAGGTTGTCGCCGCCCGATTCGATGAACACGAGGTCCAGATCGGGGATGCGCGCGCGGAACTCGGCCACGGCGGCGAGGTTGATCGAGGCATCCTCCCGGATCGCGGTATGCGGGCATCCCCCCGTCTCGACGCCCCTGATCCGGTCGGCGGGCAGAACCTGCGCGCGCAAGAGGTACTCGGCATCCTCGGCGGTGTAGATGTCGTTGGTGATCACGGCGACGGAGTAGCGCCCGGCCATCGCGCGGCACAGCCCCTCGGTCAGCGTCGTCTTGCCGGCACCCACCGGGCCACCGATACCCACCCGAAGCGGTCCGTTCGAACTTCCCATCCCGTTTCCCTTCATCTTTCCAAAAATACCGCTCCGGGGAGCGCGAGGGGTGGAAAACCCCTCGCTCCCGCCGCCTGCCCCACGCAGCTCACGTCCGGAACAGCCGCACCTCCTGGGTCTCATGTTCCATCGCCGCGAGATCCGCGCCGAAGGCCGCGCTGCCCAACGCGTCCTCGACCTCTTTTGGGGCCAGCGCCACGGCCGCACGCGCGACCGCCTCGATCCGCGGCGCGAGGCTTGCCATGATGCGCTGCCCCTCAGCCTGCCCCAGCGGGACGAAGCGGACGGCCGCGGACACGAGCGTCCCGGCAAAGGCCTGCAGGTACAGCGACACCACGATCCCGTGGGCCAGCGACAGCCCCCGCGCGGCCTCCCCCACGGCGACGGGATAGGGTCGGTCGGCGGCGTCAGCCCCCATTGCACGGCGCGTGGCGGCGAAGGCCGCGCCCTGGGCGCGCGTCTCCTCCCAGCGCTCGGCGGAGCTTGCCAGCGCGCGCGCCATCTCCGACAGCGCGCCCGGATCGGCAGCATCGCGCAAAACGGCCGCCAGCACGATCGCGTCGGTCCGCCCGCTGCCCGCCTCGATCACGGTGGCGATCCAGTCGGCCACACTCGCCCCATCATGGACCGAGCCTGCCGAGATCGCGGCCTCCAGCCCGTGGGAATAGGCGTAGGAGGACACCGGAAAGGCCGGGGACAGCCATTGCGTGAGCGTCAGGAGATCGGCCTCGGCACGCATCGTTTCAGTGCGAATGCCCATCGGATGGCCCGTGGGAATGACCATGCGTCCGGCCATGACCATAGGCCCCGCCTTCGGGCACGAAGGGCGCCGTGACGGCCGTCACCTCCGCCCCAAGCCGGCGCAGCATGTCGGCGAGCACGTGGTCGTCCCGGATCAGCAGATGGTCCCCCGCGACCTGGCACGGCGTGTGCCGGTTGCCGATATGCCAGGCGAGACGCGGCAGATCGCCGGACACCCGCAAAAGCGGCTCGGGCGCCGCGACGATCTCGACCAGCAGGCCGCCCTCGGCCTCCAGCGCGTCGCCCGCGTCGAGCGATACCGTCTCGGGCAGGTCCACCATGACGCCGCGACCCGAAGCGGCCAGGACGCGCTTGCGCCGCAGGAAGCGCCCCTCGTAGTCGAGCACGAGCCTCTCGCCCGCGGGTCCGTCCCAATCGCCCGCCCGGCGCACGGCGCCCGCCTTCAGATCGATAGCGTTCGGATCGGTCTCGTCACGTGCCACGCAGGGTCCTCCGCATGTCCCTCGCGGGTCCGGGGAGGCGGTCCGCGCGATCAGATGGTGAACAGGTCCCGGAACACGATAGAGGGGATGTCGGCGCGCGCAATCCCCATCTGCCGCAACGCGGCGTCGGGAAGCCCGTCGAGATGCACGGCGCGTTCCAGCCGCGCCCCCCGGATATGCTGCGGGCCGATCCCCTGACCGAGCATGCAGAAATAGGCGTCGAAGCGGGTGCCGAGCGACGGTGAATAGTTGCGATTCGCGATAGAAGTCATTGGAGCGCCTCCATTTTTCATGGGCGGACCGGCAGCCGTTCGTCACGGGCAGCCGGGTCCTCGGGGCTCCTCCCCTGCCGAAACGCTAACACCGAACGGTGGCGCGTCCAGTCGCTGCTTCGGGGACCGGAACGCATCCATGCCGCACTGCGGCATTCCGGTCACGCCTCAGGGTGCCTTGGCGGTCATGAATATGGCGCGCGGCACCTCGAGCGCGGGGTCAATGCCCAGTTCGTCCCCGCCGAGGAAGATCGACATGCCCAGATCGAACAGATGCACATACTGGCTGATCCATGGCGGTTGCGCCGGGTCCGTGGGCGAGGTCCGGGTCTCGAAGATCCGGATGGCGTCATAGCTGCAGCCGCCGATCGTGTACGCCTCCACCTTGGAAAAGCTCCAGGCGACGAGGTTCACCTCCTCCACCCCGCCGATGACCGAGGTTTCGCGCCCGGTCCAGTTCGTGCCGGGCTCGGCCCGTGGCAGACCGCCGGCGAAGTCGTAGCTGTAGCTCTCACGCGTGGCCTCGTCCGGGATGCCGTCGGGCCCCTCGGCCCAGGCCTCGTTAATGAGGCCGGTGGGATCGCTGCAATAGAACCAGACCTCGGCCTCGCCCTCGAAACGCTCGGTCTCGAGGATGCGGCCGCCGGCCTCGCGCCGGTAGTCGATCTGGATGGCTCCGAAATCGATGGTGACGCCAGCCGCCAGCGCCCCGGGCCCGCGCGGGCAGCCGTCCTGCCCCAGCACGGGAGAGGCCAGAAGGCAGAGGGCGGGTATCAGGCGCAGGGTCATGCCGCTCTCAATACATGAAATACCGCTGCGCCATCGGAAGTTCCCGCGCCGGTTCGCAGGTCAGAAGCTCCCCGTCGGCACGCACCTCGTAGGTTTCGGGATGCACCTCGACATGCGGCGTGGCGGAGTTGTGGATCATGTGCGCCTTCTTCACCGTGCGGATCCCCTCGACGGCCACGGTTTCCTTGGCGAGACCGAGCGCGCCGCCGATGTCGGCCGCCTGCGCCGCGGCGCTCACGAAGGTGACGGAGGATCGTTCCAGCGACCGGCCGTAGGCGCCGAACATGGGCCGCGAATAGACCGGCTGGGGCGTGGGGATGGAGGCGTTGGGATCGCCCATCTGCGCCATGGCGATGGTCCCGCCGATCAGCACCATCTCGGGCTTCACCCCGAAGAACGCGGTGTTCCAGAGCACGAGATCGGCGCGCTTTCCCACCTCGACCGAGCCGATATGTGTCGAGATCCCGTGCACGATCGCGGGGTTGATCGTGTATTTCGCCACGTAGCGCTTCACGCGGGCATTGTCGTTGTCCCCCACCTCCCCGGCCAGCCGCCCGCGTTGCTTCTTCATCTTGTCGGCGGTCTGCCACGTGCGGATGATGACCTCGCCCACGCGGCCCATGGCCTGGCTGTCGGAGGCCATGACGGAGAACGCACCCATGTCGTGCAGGATGTCCTCGGCGGCGATGGTCTCCTTGCGGATGCGGCTTTCGGCGAAGGCCACGTCCTCGGGGATGGATTTATCGAGGTGATGGCAGACCATGAGCATGTCCAGATGCTCTTCCAGCGTGTTCACGGTGTAGGGCATCGTGGGGTTGGTCGAGGACGGCAGGATGTTCTGGAAGCCCACGACCTTCATGATGTCGGGCGCGTGCCCGCCGCCTGCCCCCTCGGTGTGAAAGGCGTGGATCGTCCGGTCGCCGATGGCGGCCAGAGTGTTCTCGACAAAGCCGCTTTCGTTCAGCGTGTCGGTGTGGATCATCACCTGCACGTCCATGTCGTCGGCCACGGAAAGACAGCAGTCGATGGCGCCGGGCGTCGTGCCCCAGTCCTCGTGGAGCTTCATGGCGCAGGCGCCGGCCTCGATCATCTCGACCAGTGCCGCGGGGCGCGAGGCGTTGCCCTTGCCCGCGAAGGCGAGGTTCATCGGGAAGGCGTCGGCGGATTGCAGCATCCGCCCGATATGCCACGGCCCCGGCGTGCAGGTGGTGGCCAGCGTGCCATGCGCCGGCCCCGTGCCGCCGCCGAGCATGGTGGTGATGCCCGAATGCAGCGCATCCTCGATCTGTTGCGGGCAGATGTAGTGGATATGCGCGTCCATCCCCCCGGCGGTCAGGATCCGCCCCTCCCCCGCGATGGCCTCGGTCCCCGGTCCGATGACGATGTCGACGCCGGGTTGCGTGTCGGGGTTGCCGGCCTTGCCGATGGCGTGGATGCGCCCGTCGCGCAGCCCCACATCGGCCTTGTAGATGCCGGTATGGTCCACGATCAGCGCATTGGTGATGACGGTGTCCACCGCCCCCTCGGCACGGGTGCGCTGCGACTGGCCCATCCCGTCGCGGATCACCTTGCCGCCGCCGAACTTCACCTCCTCGCCATAGGTGGTGAGGTCGCGCTCCACCTCGATGATCAGGTCGGTATCGGCCAGCCGCACCCGGTCGCCGGTGGTGGGGCCGTACATGTCGGCATAGGTCGTGCGGGGGATGCGGGTGGGCATGGGTTATTCCTTATTGGACGGCGGAAGCGCGCGTGGCGAATCCGACACATAACGCGCGATCAAAGCCTACATATTGTATTACTGTTCGGGCATCTTTCGAAATGTTGCGATCTCTCGGCTCCACAGGATACTCACAGACCAAAGCGATTGACGCCGACGCAGCCCGCCATGCTACGCACATTTCCCTTGGGCGAACCAAGAGCGCAAATGCCATGAAACCTGCGGGACTGTATTGAACATGTCGAGCACAGCTTTTCTTCTTCAATTGGCAGGTACGGGCGTCATCTGCCTTGCCTGGTACGGACAAATGCGTGGCTGGTGGTAACGCTCCATGCAACCATCCCGCCCGACGGCAACGTCGGGCTGCCCCCGACCGCCCCCCCGGGCGGGGGCAGTGCCCCCACCCGCGGCCGGGGGCAGCCCTGGGTTCTATGGCCCGACCCACTCTCACGCCCTGAACACCTCGTCCGGCTCCACGCCCAGCCCCGTTACCAGCCCGTTGGTCTGCATCGCCATCCCGATCACCGCCAACAGCTCCGCGTGCATCTCGGGCGTCATCCCCTTCCCCTTCGCCGCCGCCGTGTGGCTGTGGATGCAGTACTGGCACCCGTTGGCGGTGGAGACGGCGACGTAGATCATCTCCTTCACCAGCGGGTCGAGCGCGCCCGGCGCCATCACCTCCTTCAGCCGGTCCCAGAGCGCCCGCAGCGCCGCCGGGTCATGGGCCATCGCGCGCCAGAAATCGTTGACGTAATCCGTGCCGCGGGCGGCACGGATCTCGGCGAAGACCTCAGCCGCCTCCGGCGTGAGCTCCGCGTCGGACAGCAGCGGAACCGTCGCCATCAGACCAGCGCCATCACGCGCGCAGGCCCCCCGGTGCCGCCGCGCACCTTGGGCGCGCCGACCATCAGCGTCGCACCCGACGGCGGCATCATGTCGAGCCCCGCGAGGCACTCGATCCCGTAGCGGCCCGCCGGCAGCCATGCGTAATGGGTGGCGAAATCCGGCGACGGCCCGTGGTCGAGCGACAGCGTGTCGACCGCGATCGCCACCGCGTTCGTCTGCTCCAGCAGCATCTGCGTGGCCTCGATATGAAAGCCCGGGAAATGCAGCGACCCGCCGCGCGCGGCATCCGCGCCGCGGAATTCGTCGGTGCCAAGCTTCGCGGCCCAGCCCGAATTCATCGCCACGCAGGCCCCGTCGGGGATGTCGCCATGCTCTGCGATCCACGCGGTCAGGTCGTCGGGCGTCACCTGCGTGTCGCGATCCTCGGAGGCGCGCGCCCGGATGTCGATGACGCAGAGCGGACAGGCGAGGCTTTCCACCGGGATCTCGGCCACCGACTGGCCGTCGGCGCTGAAATGCAAAGGCGCGTCGATATGGGTGCCGGTATGCTCGTTCACGCTGAGCACATAGAGGTTGTAGCCATCCGCAGCCATGTCGAACTGCTTGTCATAGGTGATCCCCGGAACGCCGCCGAAGGTCGGAAACTCCTCGGATAGCTCATGGGTCATGTCGTGGATCGTCCGGGGCGCCTGCGCCATCACCGGACGGCTCGCGGCCGCGCCCAGCGTCGCCGCGCCCGCTGCGGCCGCCGTGCCCTTGAAGAAATTGCGGCGCGTCAGCATCCGCTCCTTCACGCTGTTCATCACGCAGATATCGCACATCGGTCTCGTCCTTCCCCTCTGCGGGCCGCGCGTGGTGGCCCTGTTGTCGATCACCTGCCCGATGATCCGCCGTCGCGACCCTTGCCTCGCCATCTCCGCCAAGCGTTATCCGCGCGCGGCCAGAGCGGTCTTCTTCAATCCTTCCACCGTCGCCGGCCGCGCCCTTCCAGCCGTTCGCGATTGTCCCGGGCGCGCTGCGTCAGCGGGGCGACGGCGGCCGAGACGACCTGCGCCGTGCCCTGACCGCGCAGCGCCGCCTGCGCCGCGCCCGCCATCGCCTCGGCGAAAGCGTCCGGCTTCTCGCGCATGGCCCGCCAGCCCTCGTCGAAGGGCGTGTTCCACGCGCCCGCCGCGCCGAGCCCGCGGAGCCAGATCACCCCCTGCGCCTCGATCCCCAGCCGCGTCAGCGCCAGCCCCGCCGTCAACACGTCGAAAGGCGTGAAGAGTTTCATAGCTTGCCCATCACCTTCCGGTTGAAACCCCAGACCTCGCCCCCGCCACCATAGGGCACGAGCTGCACCTCGCGCGTCTGGCCCGGCTCGAAGCGCACGGCGGTGCCCGCCGCGATGTCGAGCCTGTGGCCCCGCGCGGCCGCCCTGTCGAAATCGAGTGCCGAATTCGTCTCGGCGAAATGGTAGTGGCTGCCCACCTGCACCGGCCTGTCGCCGGTATTGGCCACCGTCAGCGTGATCGCGGGACGGCCCGCGTTCAACTCGATCTCGCCCTCTGCGGCCATCACTTCACCCGGGATCATGCGTCCCCTCCCCTGTTGCCCTGGATCGCCGCCAGGATGCGTTTGCCGAAGACGCCCACGAGCGCGCCCAGAAGCAGCGCGAAGGAGGACTGGCCCCCGCTGAGCAGCGCCGCCGCCAGCAGGAGAAGCACCAGCGTGAGCAGGTCCATCTCGGTCTGTTCGACGGGTATTTTCGACAGCGCCACGTTTTCGAGCGCCTGCCGCACGAAGGGCTCGGCGAAGGGCGTCAGCGCGCCCGCGGCCAGCCCCAGCAGGAATGCAAAGATCATCGCGGCACCTCCTCGCTACCGGATCGGATGGTGGACGGTCACGAGCTTCGTGCCGTCGGGAAAGGTCGCCTCCACCTGCACGTCATGGATCATCTCGGGCACGCCCTCCATGCATTGATCGGCGGCCACCACATGGGCGCCCGCCTCCATCAGATCGGCCACGGACCGGCCGTCGCGCGCGCCTTCCACGACGAAATCGGTGATCAGCGCGATCGCCTCGGGGTGGTTGAGCTTGACGCCGCGTATCAGCCGGTTGCGCGCCACCATGGCCGCCATGCTGATCAGCAGCTTGTCCTTTTCGCGGGGGGAGAGGTTCATCTCGGGGTCTTTCGTCCTTGGTCAGATCTGCCAGACGCGCGGCAGGGGAAGCTTCGTCAGCGTCGAGACCGCCCGCGCCACCGCGCGGCGGAGCGCGAAGGCATCGGCGGAGAGAAACCGCACGGTCAGCCGTTCGTCCCAGGCCGAGGCGGCGGCGCGAACCGGCCCCTCGGTGGGCAAAACCGCACGGATCGCGTGCAGCCTGTCGGCCGCATCGCGCGAAATCAGCGTAAGCGACGCCACGGCCCGCGCCCCGCCCAGCCCGGCCGCACCGTCGCGCACAAGGTCGGCATCGTCGAGGCGGATGCTCTCGATCAGCACCGGGCGCCCGGCCCGCGTGACCTTGCGGCGGTCGCGCAGGTGAAGCCGCCGCACCGTCTCGCCCATCGCCGCGCGGCCCAGAACCAGCGTCTCGAGCAGGATGAGCGTGCTGTCCTCGGCCATCTCGGCCTCGATCCGCCGGTCGAGCGCGGCGCCGTCGAACAGGATCAGCTCCTGCGGCAGCCAGTGCAGGACCGCGCCCGGGCCCAGCGAAAGCCGCGTCGTGACCTCGGCCACGCCGCCCGCGCTGCGATAGGCGCGTTCGGCCGTCTGCGTCGTGGCCACGGCCGCACCGCCCGCAAGCGTCACGGCATAATCCAGCCGGTCGCCCCCGGTCAGCCCGCCGGCCGTGTTCAGGAACACGACCTCCGGCGCGCGACCATGCATGCGCGGCATCATCGACTTGGCCGATCCGGCCTGCGCCAACCGCTCCAGCCGCGCATCCACGCCGAAAGCTACGGCCGCGCGGCCCGCGACGCGCTGTTGACGCAAATCCCTGGAAGCGAGGTCGAACATCTTGGAGGTGAACCTAGGCCCGGGCCTGCGGCACTGGCAAGCGCGGGGATGCGCCCCAAGGCGGCGGGACCTGTCTTTGCCCAAGAATCGGGCAGCGGCGCTGCATATCCCCCGTGGCCATCGGCGCGAGATCGGTGTAGCGGGGAAAAATGACGACGACCCTGACCATGCGGCGGCCCGACGACTGGCACCTGCATCTGCGCGACGGCGCGATGCTGGCCGGCGTCCTGCCCGAAACCGCCCGACATTTCGCCCGCGCCATCATCATGCCGAACCTCGTGCCCCCCGTGGTCACGGGCGGTGACGCGCGCGCCTATCGCGACCGCATCCTCGCCGCCCTGCCCGACGGCATGGCGTTCGAACCGCTGATGACGCTCTACCTGACCGAGACGACGGACCCCGCCGACGTGGCTGCCGCCCATGCCGAGGGGCTGGTGACGGCGGTCAAGCTCTACCCGGCCGGCGCGACCACGAACTCCGCCTCTGGCGTGCGGGATCTGAGCCGAGTGATGCCGGTTCTCGAGAAGATGGCCGAAATCGGCCTGCCGCTCTGCATCCACGGAGAGGTCACGACGCCCGAGGTCGACATCTTCGACCGCGAAAAGGTGTTCCTCGACACCGTGCTCGACCCCCTGCGCCGCGACCTGCCGGAGCTGAAGGTCACGCTGGAGCATATCACGACGTCGGACGGGATCGGCTATGTCAGCAACGCGCCGGGCGATATCGCGGGCACGATCACCACGCACCACCTGATGATCAACCGCAACCACATGCTGGTGGGCGGCATCCGGCCCCATTACTACTGCCTGCCCGTGGCCAAACGCTCGACCCACCAGATCGCGCTCCGCAAGGCCGCCACCTCGGGCAATCCGCGCTTCTTCCTCGGCACCGACAGCGCGCCCCACACCGACGAGACCAAGGAAAGCGCCTGCGGCTGCGCGGGCGTGTTCTCGGCCACCAACACGCTGTCCTGCCTCGCCCATGTCTTCGAGGAGGAAGGCGCGCTCGACAAGCTGGAAGGCTTCGCCTCGCTCCATGGTCCTGCGCGCTATCGCCGGCCGCCGAACGACGACCGGATCACGCTGGAAAAACGCGCCGCACCCGCGGACTACCCGGCGAAGATCGACACCGGCGCGGGCCCCGTCACCCTCTTCGACCCGGGCCACCCGCTTTACTGGCACGTGATCGCCTGATCCTTCATCTTTCCAAAAATACGCAAATCCCACGGCAGCCATGATCCCCAGCACATATCCCGACGACGCGACGATGGCGCAGATGACCGCGCGCATGCTGCTCGACATCCGCGCGGTGCATTTCGACACGGACACGCTCTTCACCCATGCCAGCGGCAAGCAGGCGCCGACCTATATCGACTGCCGCAAGCTGATCTCGCATCCGCGTATCCGCGCCACGGTCATGGATTTCCTGACCTGCAAGGTCATGCGCGCCGCGGGGCTCGAGGCCTTCGACAACATCGCCGGCGGCGAGACGGCGGGCATCCCCTTCGCCGCGCTGGTGGCCGAGCGCATGGCACTGCCGATGTCCTACGTGCGCAAGAAGCCCAAGGGATATGGCCGCGCGGCCCAGATCGAGGGCGAGATGCCGGAGGGCGCGCGCGTGCTGCTGGTGGAGGACCTGACCACCGATGGCGGCTCGAAGCTGAAATTCGTCGACGCGATCCGCGCGGCGGGCGCGACCTGCGGGCATACGGCGGTCGTTTTCTACTACGGTATTTTCGACGACACGATCGACCGGCTGGCCGCCCATGGCCTGACGCTGCACTGGCTCTGCACCTGGGCCGATGTCATCGCCGAGGCGCGCCGCGCGGGCGATTTCGACGAGGCGACGCTTGCCGACGTGGAACGATTCCTCGCCGATCCGGATGGCTGGCGCGACGCCCGCGGGCTCGATTAGGCGAGGGGCCGCGCGTCGGCGCTTGGCGCGTGGCGAATCTGACACATAGCTGTTACCCTAACCTCAACCGGCAGTGGCGGGGCGGGTCACACCCTCCATATCTTGCGCTCAAAACCGCTCACAGGATACTCACAGACCAAAGCGATTGACGCCGCCACCGCCCGGCGCGCTATACCACCGGACACCCTCCGCATGGACGCGGCTCATAACAAGAGCGGTGGGACGACAGGCCAGGGAGACCAGGGAAACCATGAACGAGCATGTGCCCGTGCCCGCAGGCGGTGCGTCATCCGACGGCACCGCTGGGCAGGACGAAACCGGCGTACTGCCGCACAATATCGAGGCCGAGCAGCAGCTTCTGGGTGCGATCCTGTCGTCCAACGACGTGCTCGACCGGGTCGAGGACCTTGTCAAGCCCGATCATTTCTTCGATCCTGTGCATCGCGAGATCTTCCAGCTCGCCAGCGCCCGCATCGCCAAGGGTCTGGCGACCGACGCCACCACGATGAAGAATTTCGTGGCCGACATCGCGGGCCTCAAGGATCTGGGCGGCGCGGAATACCTCGTCAAGCTGCAGCTTTCGGCCATCGCAACGAGTGCGGCGCGCGACTATGCGCAACTGATCCATGACCTCGCCGTGCGTCGCGCGCTCATCGGGCTGGGCGCCACGATCTCGGACCGCGCGCGCGCCATGCGCGACGACGTGAGCCCCGACCAACAGATCGTGGAGGCCGAGACCGACCTCTTCAAGCTGGCCTCGACGGGCAAGACCTCGAGCGGGTTCAAGTCGTTCCTCTCGGCGCTCCACGAGGCGGTGACGACGGCCAATGCCGCGCACAAGCGTCAAGGTAAGCTCGCGGGCCTCTCCACGGGGCTGACGGACATGGACCGGATGCTGGGCGGATTGCACAAGTCCGACCTCCTGATCCTCGCCGGGCGCCCCTCGATGGGCAAGACCTCGCTGGCGACCAATATCGCCTTCAACGTGGCCCGCATCTGGAAGGAAGGACGCCGCGAGGACGGATCGGTCGGCACGGTCGATGGCGGCGTCGTGGGCTTCTTCAGCCTGGAGATGTCGTCGTCCCAGCTGGCGCAGCGGATCCTGTCGGAGGCCGCAGAAATCCCGTCGGAGCTGATCCGCAAGGGCGACCTGACCGAAGCGGAGTTCCAGCGCTACCTGCGCGCGGCCGAGGAACTCGAACACTGCCCGCTCTATATCGACGACACGCCCGCCCTGCCGATCAGCCAGGTCGCGGCGCGCGCAAGACGGCTCAAGCGTTCGCCCCGGGGGCTGGACCTGCTGATCGTCGACTACCTGCAGCTTCTGCGCGGCGCGGGCCGGTCGGAGAACCGCGTCAACGAGGTTTCCGAGATCACGCAAGGCCTCAAGGCCGTCGCCAAGGAACTCGATATCCCCGTCATCGCGCTCTCGCAGCTCTCGCGGCAGGTGGAAAGCCGCGAGGACAAGCGCCCGCAGCTCAGCGACCTGCGCGAGTCGGGGTCGATCGAGCAGGACGCGGACGTGGTGATGTTCGTCTACCGGGGCGAGTACTACAAGGAACGGGAAAAGCCGGGCGAGGACAATCTCGAGGCCATGACCAAGTGGCAGCAGGACATGGAGGCGCTGCACGGCAAGGCCGAGGTCATCATCGGCAAGCAGCGCCACGGGCCCGTGGGCTCGATCGAGCTGAGCTTCGAGGGCAAGTTCACCCGCTTCGGCAATCTCGTGAAGCCGTGGCAGCAGGGCGCGGACCGGTACTGAGGCGGGATGACGGGCCGTTCCCGCGGGACACGCCCTGCGACGCCGATACCGCCTTGACGGCCACACGGCGAGGTCCGACACAGGGGCCCCATGGGAACCGGAACGCTCCAGATCGACCTTCAGGCCGTCGCCGCCAACTGGCGAATGCTTGACGCCATGACGGCCTGCGAGACCGCCGCCGTGGTCAAGGCCGACGGCTACGGCCTCGGCGCCGGGCGCGTGGCAAAGGCGCTGGCCGAGGCCGGCGCGCGGCGTTTCTTCGTGGCCGTGGCCGAGGAAGGGGCTGCGGTGCGCGCGGCACTCGGCCCGGGGCCCGAGATCAACGTCTTCTCCGGCCACATGGAGGGCGACGCCAGACTGCTGCGCGACGCGGACCTCGTGCCGATGCTCAACAGCGCCGGGCAACTGGCGCGCCACCGGGGCGCCCTGCCCGACGCGCCCTATGGCGTGCAGCTCGACAGCGGCATGAATCGGTTGGGGATGGAGCCCGCAGACTGGGCCGCGCTGCGCGCCGAGGCGGAGGCCGGCGCCCTGACGCTCCTGATGAGCCACCTGGCCTGCGCCGATGAACCCGACCACCCGGCAAATGCTGCGCAGCTGCGGACCTTTCGCGACATGACCGCCGGCGTCGCCGCCCCCCGCTCGCTCTCGGCCACGGGGGGCATCCTGATGGGTCCCGACTACCATTTCGAGCTGACGCGCCCCGGCATTGGCCTTTACGGCGGCCTGCCCTTCGCGGACGCCACACCGGTCGTGCGCCTGTCGCTGCCGGTGATCCAGGTGCGCGACGTCGCACCGGGCGAGACGGTCGGCTATGGCTGCAGCTTCACCGCCACGCGGCCGATGAAACTCGCCACCGTTTCCGCGGGGTACGCCGACGGGCTCATCCGCGCCATGTCGGGCCGCGCGCGGCTCTGGGCGGGTGACGCGCCCTGCCCGCTCGCCGGACGCGTGTCCATGGACCTGCTGACCGTCGACGTCACCGATCTCGAGACTGTTCCCGACACACTCGACATCCTCGGACCCCGACAGGGTGTCGACGATCTGGCCAAGGCCGCCGGCACGATCGGCTACGAGATCCTCACCTCGCTGGGCGCACGCTACCGCCGGCCCGGTGCCGTGGACGACCGCGCATGAGCGGCCTTCTGACCGCGCCGCTGGCCATGGTCGGTCGCTCCGTCTTGGGGCTTCTGGGCAATAGCGGCCGGGTCGCGATCTTCTTCGCCCATGTTGTCAGCCATCTCTTCCGCCCGCCGTGGTATCCGCGCGAACTGGCGCAGCAACTGCTGCATATCGGTTGGCTCTCGCTGCCCGTCGTGGGGCTTACGGCGCTGTTCACCGGCGGCGCGCTGGCGCTGCAGATCTATGCCGGCGGCGCGCGGTTCAACGCCGAGGCCGTGGTGCCCCAGATCGTCGCCATCGGCATCACGCGAGAGCTTGGTCCCGTGCTCGGCGGGCTGATGGTGGCGGGCCGCGTCGCCGCCGCCATCGCCGCCGAGATCGGCACGATGAAGGTGACCGAACAGATCGACGCGCTCGTGACGCTTTCGACCAACCCGCTGAAATACCTCGCCGCGCCGCGCGTCCTGGCCGCAACGCTGTCGCTGCCGGTGCTGGTGGCCGTGGGCGACAGCATCGGCATCCTCGGCGGCTACCTCGTCGGAACCACGCGGCTGGGCTTCGACGCGGCCGCCTATATCAGCAACACGGCCGATTTCCTCGAGACCTGGGACATCGTCTCGGGGCTGATCAAGGGGGCGGTCTTCGGCTGCATCGTGGCCACCATGGGCTGCTTTCACGGGATGCACAGCGAACGCGGCGCGCGCGGCGTCGGGCGGGCCACGACCAAGGCCGTGGTCTCGGCCTCGATCCTGATCCTCGCGGCGAACTACCTGCTGACCGAGGTGTTCTTCAACGCATGATCCACCTGTCGCAAGTCACCAAGTCCTTCGGCCCCAAACCGGTGCTGCGCGGCATCGATCTCGAGATCGGGACCGGCGAGAGCCTTGTGGTCATCGGCGGCTCCGGCACCGGGAAATCCGTGCTTCTGAAATGCGTGCTGGGTCTCGTGAAACCCGATGGCGGCACCATCGAGCTCGACGGCAGGGACGTCACCACGGGTGACCGCGACGCGTTTCTGGCGCGCTTCGGGATGCTGTTTCAGGGCGGGGCGCTCTTCGATTCCATGCCGGTCTGGCAGAACGTGGCCTTCCGCCTCCTGCGCGGACGGGGCAAGCGTCCGAAGGCCGAGGCGCGCGAGATCGCCATCGAGAAGCTGCGCCGCGTGGGCCTCGACGCCGACGTGGCCGACCTCTACCCGGCGGAGCTTTCGGGCGGCATGCAGAAACGCGCGAGCCTTGCGCGCGCCATCGCCGCAGATCCCGACATCATCTTCTTCGACGAACCCACGACCGGGCTCGATCCGATCATGTCGGGCGTGATCAACGCGCTGATCCGGGAAATCGTGACCGAGATGGGCGTGACCGCCGTCACCATCACCCATGACATGACCTCGGCGCGGACCATCGCCGACAAGGTCGCGATGCTGCATGCGGGCAAGATCCGCTGGCTCGGGCCGGTCGCGGAGATGGACGCGGCGGACGATCCCTATCTGCGGCAGTTCATCACCGGCTCGGCCGATGGGCCGATCGAGACCCTGAGATGAGCCATTCCGGCGGGGTCGCGGCCGCCGCCACGTTGATGTGGGCCTGTGCGGGCCCCGCTGCGTCCGGCTCGAGCACCTGCCGCCGGTCGTGGAATTGCCCGGCCAGCTGCTCCCGGCCATGACCGCGGCTGTCGTGCCGTTCCTCGCGGGCGCCGTCTTCGGCCGTGCGGTCGCGGCAGTGGTCATCGCGATCGTCCATCCCGCAGCCCTTGCCGTCGGCGTTCGCATGGGAGCCGACAATCTGCGGCAGGAGACATGGCGCGCGCAGAGACCTCCCGTCCGGCGCTCACGGCACTTCTCGGCGGCGGGGTCATCCGGTCGCGGCACTCGCGCTGACCCGCGCCCTTCATCCTGGCAGAAGACCTTTCGGGCGGCGCGCGCGAGCGCCAATGGAGACGATCAGAGATCCAGCTCCAGCTGCCGCGCATCGCCTTGGCGTCGCCGCGCGTCGCGATCATTCACGAAATGCCGCCCCGCGCCCCCGTCCTTGCGGCTCGCGTGCTTCTCGACGATCCGCGCGGCCTCGCCCCGGAACGCGGCCCCCCGCCGGACGGCCCAGACCCTGTCGCGCGCCGCGCGTGCTGCGCCCGCCACGTCGACGATCGGCTCGGGGTAGCGCTTGCCCAGGATCCGCCCGGCGCCCTCCCAACCCCATGGCGCCTGCAGGAACGCGTCGGGAATCTCGGCCAGTTCCGGCACCCATCGGCGCGTGAACACGCCGCCCGGGTCCTGGTCGGTGCCCTGCTTCACGGGGTTGTAGATGCGCACCGTGTTCATCCCCGTGGTCCCCGACTGCATCTGCATCTGCGGCCAGTGAATGCCCGGCTCGTAATCGGTGAACATGCGCGCCAGATGCGGGCCGGTGTCGCGCCAGTCGAGCCACAGGTGGTAGGAGGCCACCGCCACCAGCATCGCGCGCATGCGGAAGTTCAGCCAGCCGCCATGGTCGAGATACCGCATGCAGGCATCGACGAAGGGGATGCCGGTCTCGCCCTTCTCCCACGCCGCCAGCCGCGCCGCATCGCTGCCGCGCGGGCGCAGGCCTTCATAGGCCGGGTGAAGGCAGTGCGTCTCGATCGCGGGCTCATCCTCCAGCTTCTGCATGAAATGGTCCCGCCAGGCGAGCCGCGCCTCGAAGCTTCGCATCGCGCCTTTCCAGCCTGCCCGCGTGCCATTCGCGGAGGCCTTGCGCGCCGCGGCCGCCCGCACGGCCTCGCGCGGGCCGAGCGTGCCCCAGGCCAGATGCGCCGAAAGGCGGGAACAGGCGGTCTCGCCCTCCAGCGGCGAGGACATCGCGCGGCGGTAGGTCTGCCCACGGTTGTCCAGAAACGACGCCAGCAGCGCCTCCGCCTCGGGCCGTCCGCCGCGCTGGCGTCCGGGACAGGGGTCGAAGGCAAGGCGCAGTTCCCGCGCCTCGGGGATCGCGCCCAGGTCGATCGCGAAGCCCTCGATCGCGGCCGGTACGCCCAGCCGCGGATGCCGCATCGCCCGTTCCCGCCGCGCGGCCCAGCCATCGCGGCCTTCCAGCCGCCGCACGACGCCCGGTTGCGGCACCTCGGTCCAGGTGAGACCCTGGGCACGCGCCAAGGCCCCGACCGCGCGGTCGCGGGCATAACTCCAGGCGTTGCCGGTTTCCTCCGCACTCACGATCTCGCGGATGCCGAATTGCGCGCAGAGCGTCTCCAGAACGGCCACAGCCTCGCCCACCCGCACGACAAGGGGCGCGCCCATGACCGCGAGATCGGCGCGCAGGGCGGCGAGGCATTCGGCCATGAAACGGTACTGCCGCGCCGAGGCGTCCGGCTGCGCCCATCCCTCCGGCTCCACGATGAACAGCGGCAGCACCGGGCCGCCCCGCGCCGCCGCCAGATGCAGCGCGGGATTGTCACGGACCCTGAGGTCGCGCTTGAACCAAAGGAGAACACCGTCGCCCATGCCGGGGAGATAACCGCCCCTGCTTCGAGGTCAAAGGCCTATCGGACGTGACGCCGGCGGCTTGCGGCCCGGCGCTCGTCGTCCTAGCTTCGTCGGTAGCCCATTCCCCGCAGGAGCCGTCATGAAGGACGCCGCGCCGCAGCCGATCCGGCTGTCCGATTACCGCCCGCCCAATCACCTGATCGACGCCGTCCGGCTGACCTTCAGGCTGTCGCCAAAGGCCACCCGCGTCATCGCGCGCATCGCGTTCCGGCCCAACCCGGCGGGGCTCGAGCGCGGCGATCTGCGTCTCGATGGCGAGGGGCTCCGGCTGATCCGCTGTTCCATCGATGGCCGGCCGCTTTCCGCGCTCGACTACCTGCTGACGGCCGAGGGGCTCACGGTCCCCGCCATCCGCTTGCCGGACCGCCCCTTCACCTGGGAGGCGGAGGTCGAGATCGACCCGCAGGCGAACACCGCGCTCGAGGGGCTCTATACGTCGGGCGGGATGTTCTGCACCCAGTGCGAGGCCGAGGGGTTCCGCAAGATCACCTTCTATCCCGACCGCCCCGACGTGATGGCGCCCTTCAAGGTCCGCATCGAGTCGGACCTGCCGGTGCTGCTGTCGAACGGCAATCCCACCGGCCGCGGCCCCGGCTGGGCGGAATGGGACGACCCGTGGCCCAAGCCCGCCTATCTCTTCGCGCTGGTGGCGGGCGATCTGGTGGCGCACGCGGACCGCTTCACCACCGCCTCGGGCCGCGCCGTCGATCTCAACATCTGGGTCCGCCCCGGCGACGAGGACAAATGCGCCTATGCCATGGACGCGCTGAAACGGTCCATGCGCTGGGACGAAGAGGTCTACGGCCGCGAATACGATCTCGACGTCTTCAACATCGTGGCCGTGGACGATTTCAACATGGGCGCGATGGAGAACAAGGGGCTGAACATCTTCAACTCGAAGTATGTCCTCGCCTCGCCCGAGACCGCCACCGACCGCGACTATGATTTCATCGAAGGCATCGTGGCGCACGAGTATTTCCACAACTGGACCGGCAACCGCATCACCTGCCGCGACTGGTTCCAGCTCTGTCTGAAGGAGGGGCTGACGGTTTTCCGCGATCAGCAGTTCTCGGCCTCCATGCGCTCGGCCCCGGTCAAGCGCATCGACGAGGTGCTGACGCTGCGCGCGCGCCAGTTCCGCGAGGATGCGGGGCCCTTGGCGCATAACGTGCGGCCCGACAGCTATATCGAGATCAACAATTTCTATACCTCGACCGTCTACGAGAAGGGCGCCGAGGTGATCCGGATGCTCCGCCTGCTCGTGGGGCGGGATGCCTATGACGCGGCGCTCACGCTCTATTTCGACCGCCATGACGGGCAGGCCTGCACGATCGAGGACTGGCTGCAGGTGTTCCAGGACGTGACCAACAGCGATCTCAGCCAGTTCAAGCGCTGGTATACCCAGGCCGGCACGCCGAAGCTGACCGCGCGCTGGGAGACCGTCGGCGCCGACCTCGTCCTGAGCCTGTCGCAGGAGGTGCCGATAACCCCCGGTCAGCCGCTCAAGGAACCCGTCGTCCTCCCTGTCCTGATGGCGCTCTATGCCCCCGACGGCACGCAGCTTTGCGAGGAGTTCCTCCATGTGCTCGACGGCCCCGAGGACACGCTGCACTGGAACCTTGCCGAGCTTGCGGAAAAGGCCGGCACGCAGACGCCGGCCCGTGTGATCCCCTCGCTCCTGCGCGGCTTCTCCGCCCCGGTCATTCTGGACGCGCCGCTGTCGACCGCCGACCGGCTGGTGCTGCTGGCCCATGACAGCGATCCGTTCAACCGCTGGGAGGCCGGGCGCAGCCTGATGCGCGAGACGCTGATCGCCGGGCTTTCGGACGGCACGGCGCCCGATCCCGCGCTGTTCGAGGCGCTCGACCGGGTGGCCCGCGACGACGGCGTCGATCCCGCCTTCCGTGCGCTGGCGCTCGCGCTGCCCTCGGAAGACGACCTCGCGCAGGCGATGGCGGAGGTCGGGCTCGTGCCCGACCCCACCGCGATCTATCGGGCGCGGCACCGGATGCAGGCCGCCATGGCCGAGGCGCTGCGCCCGACCCTCGAAAACCTTTATGACGGCCTCGACCCCGGCCCCGTCTACCGCCCCGAGGCCACGCAGGCCGCCGCGCGGGCGCTCCGCAACACCTGTCTCGCGCTCCTGTCCCGGATCGAGGGGCCGGACCGCGCGCGCGCGCAATTCGACGCGGCCACGAACATGACCGACCAGCTCGCCGCCTTCACCACGCTGCTGGAGCAGGGTGTCGACGGGATCGCGGAGCGGTTCTTCGAGCAGTGGAAGCAGGACCGCCTCGTCCTCGACAAGTGGTTCATGGCGCAGGTCGCCCATGCCGACCCGGACGTGGCCGTGGCAACCGCCACGCGGCTGACGGAGCACCCGCTTTTCGACTGGAAGAACCCCAATCGCTTCCGCTCGGTCGTGGGCGGGCTCACGGTGGGGAACCCGGCGGGGTTCCACGACCCGTCGGGGGCGGGCTACCGCTTTCTCGCCGACTGGATCATACGGCTCGACGGCAAGAACCCGCAGACCGCCGCGCGCATGTCCACCGCCTTCGAGACGCGCAAGCGCTACGACGCCGACCGCGTGGCGCTGATGGACGCCGAGCTTGCCCGGATCGCGGCCACCGAGGGCCTCAGCCGCGACGTCACCGAAATGATCGGGCGCATGCGCGCCTGATCCCCCCGTGAGTCGGCGACCGGGTCAAGGATCGCAGACCGCCGCAGGCGGCGCGCGCCAGCGCGTCCTTGACGCGGCCGGCGACTCGCAGACCCTTGCGTTGGCCTGTTTGCGGCAGACCTGCGGGCTTATGTATCAAACGCACCATGATCATAGTAGACGGATTCCGCCATGTGAATCATCATCTTGGCCATGAGGTTCCGATTTTCGCGCTACACCGACGAGACCATCACCACGTCCCTGCATTACCTGCGGGCGCAGATCATCCGCGAGAATTTGGACGGGCTGGAGCACGTCGAGGCACTGCTACGGCTGCGAGGCTGCGATCCAGATGCCGTGAGAGTGCCACCAGCGCGGGAACACCTGTTCAAGCCGGGTGAGGTCCGCAGATACGTTCTAGAGGCGCACAGGGACGGCGTTACTGACCGAGCGGCCATCACGGAACGGATACTCGCGGCGAAGGGTTTGCCCGCTGATCGGCGCGTCAGGGTGCGGGCGGCGGTGGCGCAGGCGTGCCGAGGGCTGCGCCGGAGTGGGCTGGCCCCGAAGGGCCAGCACCGTTAGTCACTGTCCAAACAAACTGCGCCCAGCGTTTATAGGCACAGGTTGCAGGTTGCACGGAGGGTTAAGGCGATGTCGAAGTTCCGTTTCGATCCCGACGCGCTGGGTTGGCCCAGCCAAGAGGTACCCGATATGGGTTGCCCCGAGCCTATCGGCGCGCTTCAAGCCTTCGTGGTCTTGCGCCCCGGAATTGAGGCGATCAAAGAGGTCTGCCGCCTCGCCGACATACAGGGGCTGGAAGCCCCCGATGACGGCTTTGCAGATGATGTAGACCCCACTTCGCTGCGGTAGAACCACAGGGATTTGGTAAACATCGAACTCGTACGCATTGTGGCCGACACCCGGCCAGTTCGAGCTATGGTCGGAAGTTGGTGATGCCCTGAGGGGCGGCATATCATGGCGGTGTCGAGTCGCCGTCAATTCTCAGCCGAGAAAGGGATATGCCACATGTCAGACGATACCATCACCAA
>Ga0008836_100134_pt1 | contig 72452 bp, 56 predicted proteins | sample HotLakConsUCCR28_FD_62214 | JGI IMG/M metagenome (GOLD analysis project Ga0008836, IMG submission 62214) | Hypersaline microbial mat communities from Hot Lake, Washington, USA - Hot Lake Consortium UCC-R28 (Hybrid Assembly) ... | reverse complement strand
TTTTCACCACAGATTTTTTTTTGGTTCTTTAAGCTAAACCAAATTATCCATAATCTATCTGTGCTAATCTGTGTTATCTGTGGTGCATAAAATTATTCCGTAGCAGCCTCATACGCCTCCTTACCGCCCACTACCGGTAGCTGCAGAGAGCTTTTGTCCAGGTCTACCGTCAGTTCGGTGCCGGGGTCGGGCCAGAGGGTAAATTCCTTGTCGCTGGAAAAAATCAGCAAGCCTATCTGCTGCCCCCGGGGAATTACCTGATCGTCGGGCTGCAGCTCAAACCTCAGCGTATAAAACTTGCCTGGCTTCAACGGCTCACTTTCGGTTAAGGAACGGTGATTTTGCGGATCTGCCCAGCCACGGGTGATGATATTGTCCGTAATCTTCGCATTTTTGCCCTCAATCCAGGGCAAGGATACCAGCCAAACGGAAAGGTTAGCGGCAGGCTTGCTGGATGCCAGCCTTATGCTCATCTCGGCCAGACCCGAGAGGTGCAGGTCCTCCTGAAGCTCTGGACTCACAAACAACAGTCGGTGATCGGTCAGCTCCGCCCTGGCCAGAGAGGCCCCATCAAAGGAAAAGTTATCGACCAGGGTCTCCTTGCCCTGCCGGGAGGTTTTCTCCAGCTGTAGCTTTCCGGCTGCCGGAGCGGCTCCTTCCAGAAAAAGCGAGACGGCTTCCGATTGGGGATGGGGGTAGGATTCATAGGGGGACGGATTCTCATGACTGTCATTTTCCCGCACGATCCATACTTTGGGGTCTTCCTCTACCCCATTTTCCACCCCATGCAGGTAGCGGGTAAACCAGCGGTTCATCATCCGCATGGGCGGTGGTCCCCCATGCCCGTCCTGGTGGTAATACAGCTGCACTGGCAGGCCCATGGATTCAGCTTTTTTGTAGATGCGGTAACTGTGTTCGGGCATCACGTTCCAATCATTGAATCCATGGGACATCAGCATGGCGGCTTTCATGGGCTCCATCTGGTTCAGGTAATCCCGGCCAGCCCAAAAATCGTTGTAATCGCCGGTGACCCGGTCCATGCCTGCTTTCATTTCTGTATCGCGGATGCGGGCATTGTTTCCGGCCCGTTTGGCGGGATCCCCACTGTGAATGAAATCGTACAGCACGTCGATATCTTCTCCCAGGTACCCTCCCGGGGATCGCACCAGCCCATGGGAGCGGTAGTAGTGGTAATAAGAGGTATTGGGTGCGATGGGAATGATGGCTTCCAAACCGGCTACACCGGTGGTGGCCGCCGCCAGGGGAAGGGTACCATTGTAGGAGGTCCCGGTCATGCCTACCTTGCCCGTAGACCAATAGGCCTCGACCAATTCCCCACCCTCAGCCTGGGTATAGCCTTTGGCCCGTCCACAGAGCCAGTCGATCACCGCTTTGGGGGCCAGGGATTCGTTTTTGCCGCCCACGGTGGGTGCACCCTGGGAAAGCCCCGTACCTGGGGAAGAAGAATACACCACGATATACCCCCTGGGTACCCAGGTTTGGATGTGGGAGTCGGAAATAAAGGGGCGATTGTTGATGGGCTTTACTTGCGGAGAGACCCTTTCTTCCGGTGGGGATCCCAATTCGTGTCGCACATCCCAAAACAAGCCGTCTACATCCGGCGCCACCCCTGCAAAATAGGGACTGCTCACGTAAATCACCGGTAATTTCAGGCCTTCATATTCGGTCTGGTAAGGGCGGGTGACGGACACGTGCATGCGATCAGGTTTCCCATCTGCATCGGAATCGAAATCGGTTTCCACCCAGAGATCATGCCTTACCCAACGTGCCGGATCCTTGAAAGCCGCTACTTCCTGGGCCTCTCCGTTTAAGAAATAGGGTTTTGCCTCCGATTGGGCGGCAAGGGGTTGAACAAAAAGTGCGTTTGCCAGCAAGAAAACAAACAGCATCAAGGGGTAAGGTATACGAGATAGATTTTTCATGGCTTAAAAATAGCTTTTTTTTTAAACCTCTCCGAATCGGGCCTGTGGCCAACAGGTGCAGCGCCATTTTATGGAAATTAAGCCGGGATTTCATTATTGCAACATTGTTGCGTTTATTCAATTATTGTCTATCTTTGCTACCTGTTATTTTAAAACGCAATGTGATAAAATGAAACCATCCGATCGCTAGGAAAATTGAATTTTACTATTAAAGAGGCTAAAATTATTGACTGACATGCACAAAAAATTACCTGTAACCGTACTGAGCGGCTTTTTGGGAGCCGGCAAAACTACCCTTCTGAACCATATCCTACACAACAAAGAAAATCTCAAAGTAGCTGTGATTGTCAATGATATGAGCGAGGTGAATGTTGATGCCCAGCTGGTAAGGCAGGAAAATACCTTATCCCGCACGGAGGAAAGGCTGGTTGAAATGAGCAATGGTTGTATCTGCTGTACCCTGAGGGAAGATCTAATGGTGGAAGTGGAGCGACTGGCAAAAGAAAAACGCTTTGATTACCTGTTGATTGAAAGCAGTGGGATTTCTGAACCCCTTCCGGTGGCCCAGACTTTCAGCTTTATTGACGAAGCAAACGGCATAGACCTATTCCGGTATAGCCGGCTGGATACCCTGGTGACAGTAGTTGACGCTTTTAATTTTTACCGGGATTTTGGCAGTGCTGAGACCGTCTATTCCAGATCCCTGAATGAAGACCCCGAAGATCAGCGGTCCATTGTCAATTTGCTTACGGATCAGATTGAATTTGCCAATGTGATCCTCCTCAATAAAGCAGATTTGGTTAGTGATGTACAATTGGAGGAAATGTACACCCTGCTTCAAAAGTTAAATCCTGCTGCGAAAGTTTTGGTAACCGATCACAGCAAAGTTTCTCTGCATGAAATCCTGAACACGGGCCGCTTTGATTTGGAAACCGCTTCCAATGCTCCGCAATGGCAAGAAGAATTGGATAAAGAACACCAACCGGAAACAGAGGAATATGGCATCAGTTCCTTTACTTTTCGCAATAAAAGGCCTTTTCATCCGGAGCGGTTTTGGACCTATATCAGTGAAAACTGGCCAGCCAGTATTATCAGAAGTAAAGGGCTGTTTTACCTGGCCTCCCGAAAAGATACGGCCATGGTCTGGTCTCAGGCCGGGGGCTCCCTCAAGGCGCAACCTGCGGGAGTCTGGTGGGCCAGTATGCCTTTCCATCAAAGGATCAGATATGAGGCCTATCTGGATAATCAGGAGTACATCGAAAAAAAATGGGACAAAATCTTTGGAGACCGGATGAACGAATTGGTAATTATCGGGCAAAATCTGGAACCTGAAAAGATTCATGAAGAGATGGAAAACTGCCTTTTATCAAATCTGGAGATAGTGGATTTTGTTGAAGGAGAAAAATTTATTGATCCCTGGCCGGTTTAATTGAAATGATAGGAGGGCTGAACCGTCCGAAAGGAAAAATTTTTGCTCAGGAAAGGCATTGAAGGTGGCCAGAGACTTGAGGAGAAGTGGTAGCCATGGCTCATTTTTCTATGGACAAAGTATCCATGGTATTGCCTTCCAGATCGTAGGCTGTAAAGTGCATTCGGCTGGAATTGATTTCGAGGATTCCATAATGATGTTTCTTGATCAGCCGGTCCATCCGGGGAAAATCCGATTGCTCACCCTCCGGCTCCAGCCCTCCCCCAGCCCCTCCGACTACCAAAAAATGTACGGGATGGCCGGAAAAGTCAAGGGATAGTCTTTCGTAATCGTGGGTATGGCCAGCCACCACAAGGTCCACCAGGCCCCGATGAAAATAGGGTTCCAGCAATTGACGAATCGTCCATTCCCCCTGATAACCCGGCCAGCCCTGAGCATAAGGAGGCTGGTGCAAAACGATTATTTTCCAGGGAGTGCTTCGCCAGGTATCGGATTCCAACTGCTTTTCCAGCCAATCCCTTTGCTGGCTACCCGCTGGAACCGAAACCGGAAAGTTCAGATTGGGATCCAGGCTAAGAATGGCTACTGCTCCAAATTGATGCCGTCCATAGGTAGGTGTTTGCGGCTGAGCAAGGTATTGATTCAGCTGTCTGGCAACCAAATCGTCGTAATGGCCATCGTAATCGTGGTTGCCTGGAACCAAAAGCTGCGGGGTATGCATGCGGGAAAGCAACTGTAAAAATCGCGGATAGGCCCAGTCCTCCGAGCCGTTATTCACCAAATCCCCTGCTCCAATGCTGAGATCGGCCTCATGTGCCCTGATGGCATCTGCCACTTTTCGGAAGGTATCCCAACCTCCCTGAGAATCCCCCCAAAGTGCGAGTTTGGTATCCTTCGTATTGGGCCTGGCCTTCAGGCAATGGTGACCCTGGTAAGAATTTTCCTGATAAAGATCAAAGGAAAAACCGGTTCCGCGATCCAGTTCGTAGGTAAAAACACCGTCTGTTGATGCAATACTGATTTCTTCTCCGTTATCCAGGCGAAGGGTGGCTGTACCCGCAGATTCACTTACCCAGCGGACAAAAGGCTTGCCATCCGTGCTCCAAATCAACACCGGAACGGTAAATAAAATGGGGTATGCTGCCAAACGCTCAGTCAGTTCTGGAAAAGATAATTCCCCGCACTTTCTCACATGGTCCGGATCCTGCAGCAGCTCAATTTTCCGATCTGCTAACACCGCTTTTCTGATTTGCCGTTTCTTTTCCTGCCAGGATTCGTGGGCATTCCGAGGCAAAAACTGTACGCCTCGCAGACCTCCTCCCATGGCATTGTTTACCACCCGAAGTCCCAGCTCAGTCTGCCCGTTTGCTTCCACCTCAAAATAGTCGCCTTCAGCTGCCCTGGGAATTCGCTTTTGATTTATCCAACATTGTACGCCGTCGTCTGCATTGACCAAAAGAATACCCGGTTCCAGGTTTCCTTCCCAGCGGTACCAAAGCGAATGGTTAGGCACAGGCAAGCGATGGGGCAAGGCAACCGGATCGGATGGAGAAAAATGAGCCGGCCATTCCCGATGGATGCCGGTAAGTGAATCCAGACCTAGAAAAACCCAACCCGAGTCCAGGGCTGTCAGTTGGTCTTTTGGAAATTGAAGTTGAAAAAAGCCGGAAACCTTTTGCTGATCCTCCAGGAAAGCTTCCCTATAGGTAGGCGTCTCCGGATCAGGCTGGCATGCCAGTATCAAAACTACTGCCCATAAATGACCCGATCTGAAATTCATGGCAACAAATCGGAAATAGCGGCATCCGCCTCCTCATCCGGATACGGCAATCCCAGCAATTGGAAAATGGTCCGGGCGATCATGGATGCATACAGGACTTCATCTTTCTTCACTTCCCCTACTGCCTGGCTATCCGGTCCTATCGCTGCAAGCCATATTTCTCTGGACCGGGGAATTCCCGATCCGTGGCCCGTCCAGGTGGCTTTATCGATACCTCTGCCATGATCAGTGGTAATGATCATACTGGTTTTATCTTTGTACTGCGGACTGGACTGAATGTATTCCCACAGTTCCTTCAGGTAGGCATCAAACTGCCTGATGGAATGCAGGTATTCGTCATAACGATTGCCATGCGCCCAATCATCCGGTTCCCCATAGGCAATGTACACCAATTTGGGTGCGGATTTTTTAATGGCTTCCAGGGCATAATGGTGGGTAAAAGGATCCAGCCTCACTCCGCCCCAAGGTCCGCGTATTTCCTGCTGCATCCTATTGATCAGGTGTTCGGTAGCTGTGAGATCGGATCCTGCAGCCCTATCAAAACCAGCATTAACCGGTACGCCGCTGCGCTCTTCATTGATGATATAGGGAAAGACATCCCAACTGCCAAAGGCCATTACCTTTCCATTATAGTCGGGTAAATTATGCAGGTGCTCCAGCAGGGTGATGTTTGGGTTATTCGTTTTTGCATTGGAATTGATGCGCTCATCATCTGCCGAACCGGTCAAAATTTCATTATAGCCGGGATAGGAAAAAAGCATGTCATTGCGCAGGTCTACCTGGCTGCCATAGGCCCGATTGCCATGAATCTGCCCCTCCCTTGCCAGGGTAGACCAGGTAAAGGGCATCAGCATCTCCCTTCGCTTCAGCGGATCCGAATGCCAGAATTCATCCAACAAGGATCCCTGGGATTCAATCATTCCCGTGTCATCCACAAACAGGGAATCTGCTCCTTTAAACAATTCCTGCCAACGGAGGCCATCCACCGTTATCAGGAAGATGTTTTCGGTTTGAGTGGTTTTTTGGGCAGGGGCATTACCAAAAGCCAAGCCCATCACCATCAGAAGAATAGCGGTTTTTTTCATGGGATTAAAGTTAAGGATTATATTTTTCTAGCAGGCAGAACATGATTCAAAAGGCCACATTATATGGATGGGCCCATAAGTTTTTTCAACTATCAATTACCTGATTTCCGTTCTTTTAGCACGCTTACGGTTACCAACAACTGACCCAGGTGTCTTTGCGCATGTTCGGCAGCATGAAAATAAAGACCCAAAACGGTGTTTGGCAATTGCTTGCGTCCAACCAGGCGTGTCGCTGTTAATTCATCCTCCTTTGCCTGTTTAAAAATTTCCAAAGCTTCATTCACTTTAGCCTCAAAAGCATGGATCAACATTTCTCCGGTCAAATGAGTGTCGGGATGGCCTTCTTTTTTTAAAAATTCCATTTGCGCATCACTCAGGTTTTTTCCCGAAGCATAGGTAAACAAGCGGTCAATGACTCCCGTCATGTGTTGTAGGTGGAAACCCACAGCAGCACGGTTGGCAACCTTTTCCCATAAATATTCATCAGGAAAAGCGTCCATATACCTTTGCAAATCCTCTGTGGTTTGGATCAGGGCATGGGCAGCAGGCTGCAATATCTGTGGTATGCCGGTAACTGTTCCCCTAAGCCAGGCTTCTGGTTTTTTCATTTGTTGGCTGGTATTTCATTCATTACTTAGGCATGGAAAAAGAAGTATTTGCCTTCTGCTATCAGGGAGGCGGCAATTTGCCTTCTCAAGCTTTTGGTGTTGATTCCCTCAATCCTGGCAAACCTTTTAAGGCCCATCAAAAGCAATTTTTGCTCGTCCCCTGAAGTAAAGGAATAAATGGCCTCTTTTCCTGCAGCATTAATTTTTTCCACGGCTTCATACAAATATACCTGGCTAGCTGCCAGTTGGGTTTTTACTGCGTCCTCGCCTTTGCTGGCCATCAGTTTCTCCGTCCTCAATAGGGCTGATTCAGCAGCATAAATTTCTATCATGATATCTGCCAGGTGCATCATGATTTCTTGCTCATCTTCCAACTTGTCTCCCAGGCTTCTGGCTGCCTGACCCCCGATCATGAGGAAAATTTTCTTCATGTTTTGAAGTATAGCTTTTTCTTTCGATAAGGGAGCCGCATGATCCCGAGCCGAAAAGTCAGGAACAGCCTTTAACTCTTCTCCTACTTTTCGGGCGGCATCCATGATGTTCAATTCACCCTTCATGGCACGCTTTAACAGCATACCCACCATCAAAATACGGTTAATTTCGTTGGTTCCTTCGTAAATCCTTGAAATGCGGGCATCTCTGTATGCCCGTTCCATAGGAGCTTCAGCGGAATAACCCATGCCTCCGTATACCTGAACACCCTGGTCTACCACATAATCCAATACTTCCGAACCATGAACTTTGGCAATGGCACATTCAATGGCGAATTCCTCTACTCCTTTCAGCTTAGCTTTGCTGGGTTCCATGCCTTCTGCCTCCAATGCGGCAATGCGATCTTCTATATCCTGTCCGGCACGGTAACACAAGGACTCGCAGGCATAGGTTTTAATGGCCATTTCTGCCAATTTGGCCTGCACTGCTCCAAAGGAATCAATAGATACGCCAAACTGTTTTCTCTCGGATGCATATTGTATGGAAAGACCCAATACCCTGCGGCATCCTCCGAGTACGCCTGCCCCTAACTTTACCCGGCCAATATTCAGAATATTCACAGCAATTTTAAATCCCTGGCCCCTTTCGGAAAGCATGTTCTCCACCGGAACCGGGCAGTCCTTAAAAAACACCTGTCGGGTAGAACTACCCTTGATGCCCATCTTCTTCTCCTCCTCATTCATGCTAATGCCACCGAAAGTTTTCTCCACCAGGAAAGCCGAGAGATTTTTGTCGTCATTCACCTTTGCAAATACGATGAAAAAATGGGCAAAGCCAGCATTGGAAATCCACATTTTTTGCCCGTTGATAAGGTAATGGGTGCCTTCCGGATTCAATGTGGCCTTGGTTTTTCCGCTATTGGCATCTGAGCCTGCTTCTGGTTCTGTCAGGCAATAGCAAGCCGCCCACTCAGCATTGGAAAGCTTGGGTAGGTATTTTTCCTTTTGTTGGGCTGTTCCGTAATACAGTACCGGGAGAATCCCTATGCCGGTATGGGCTCCATAGGTAGTAGAAAAAGAGCCTGCTGCTCCAATGATATCGGCAATCAACATGGAAGTATTGAAACTCATCCCCAGGCCACCAAATTCCTCTGGTACTGAAATCGCCAGCAAACCCAGTTCTCCGGCTTTTCTTAGGATTTCAGGAACCAATTCAGGGTTTTTCATGCCATCAATTTCTTCCATTTTGGGCAAAATTTCCTTGTCCAAAAAGTCCTGGCATGCTTGTGCCATCATTTTTTGCTCCTCACTAAAAGCTTCAGGAATAAAAACATCCGCTGCTGCGGTTTCCCTGATCAAATACTCCCCTCCATTCAGGGTATTTTTCTTTGCTACTGGTTCCATTTTAATTTTTCGTTAGCTTCTCTACAATTTTTTAAAGCATATTTCTTCTTCAGCTGAGCCTTTCGATTACTCCTGCTACACCCTGACCTCCTCCGACACAGGCAGTGACCAGGCCGTATTTTTTGTCCCTTTTGGCCAATTCATGCATCATTTGTACGGTCAGTTTTCCACCTGTACAACCTAGCGGATGACCCAGGGCCACTGCGCCACCATTCACATTAACGATATCCGGATCAAAATCCAATGATCGAATGACAGCCAGAGCCTGGGCAGCAAAAGCTTCATTTAATTCAATCAGGTCAATATCGTTGAGGCTTAATCCGGCTTGCTTCAAAGCTTTAGGTACAGCTTCTTTGGGACCAATACCCATGATCCTGGGTTCTACTCCGGCGACACTGTAGGAAACCAATCTTGCCTGGGGCTCCAGATTTAAGCTTTTCATCAGCTGCTCCGACATCACTACTACAAAAGCGGCCCCATCTGATGTCTGTGAAGAATTTCCCGCAGTTACCTGGCCTCCTTGTTTAAATACCGGTTTCAAGTTGGCCAAAACTTCCATGGTAGTACCCGGCCTCGGACCTTCATCTGTATCTACCGTGAATTTTTTTGTTTGCCGTTTTTTGTTCTCGTCAAGATAAGTTTCTTCTACCTCTACCGGGACAATTTCATCCTTGAATCTGCCACTCTTTATGGCTTCTAATGCCTTTTCATGTGATTGTACTGAAAAGAGGTCCGCATCCTCCCGACTTACCTTGTAATCCTTGGCTAATTCTTCTGCCGTCAGACCCATACTCAGGTAATAGTCGGGGTTTTGGGAAGCTATGTTCCAGTTTAAAGCGGTTTTAAAACCCATCATGGGTACCAGGGACATGGATTCTGTGCCACCCGCTATGATACAATCAGCCATTCCCATTCTTATTTTTGCTGTCGCCAGTGCGATGGCTTCTATTCCTGAGCCACAGTATCTGTTTACTATAAAGCCGGGGTTTTCTTTGCCAAGTGCCAAGAGGGAAATCATCCTACCCATTTGCATGCCCTGTTCTGCTTCCGGTATGGCATTGCCTACAATAAGGTCGTCCACCATTTTATTTTCCAAACCCGGGATTTCACCAACTAAATGTTTGATAATATCAGCTGCCAAATCATCCGGTCGGTAAAACCGGAAACTTCCTTTCTTTGCTTTTCCCACTGCTGATCGATAACCTTTGATGATATATGCGTCCATTGTTAGATTTGTTTTAAATTTTGAGGATAATAGCTGCCAGTGGCATTACGGAAAGGTACCTTCCTGCCAGCATCAGTTGATTGCTTAATTCCTTAAAGGTTTGCCCTTAAATAGAATACTATGAATCCTTTCCAGGGTTTTCTTTTCTCCGGTAAGGCTCAGGAAAGCTTCCCTTTCCAGCTCCAATAAGTAAGTTTCACTTACTTCTGTCGTTTCAGACAGATCTCCCCCACTCATGACCCAGGCTAGTTTGCGGGCGATTTTGGCATCATGCTCAGAAATATAGGCGCCATAGCGCATACCGGTAATTCCAGCTTCAAACAAAGCCAAAGAAGATTTACCCAATACCCGAATATCTTCCCTTTCAAGTGGCTGGTTATAACCAGCATCATACAGCATCAAAACTTTTTCTTTTGCATCGGCTAGCTGCCTTTTTCGATTCAGGGATAGGCTATCTTTTTGTTCCAGGTAACCTAGTTTTTTGGCTTCCTCGGCGGAAGTAGAAACTTTGGCCGTGGCTATATTCATAAATGTTTCCTGCAATCGGTTGAGCTCCACATCACCTGAAACCAGATTTTTTGAAAACCTTAGCGTCATTTCCTTAGTACCTCCCCCAGCGGGGATTAATCCTACACCAACTTCCACCAATCCCATATACAGCTCGGCATGAGCCTGTACGGCATCAGCGTGCAGGGATAATTCGCATCCCCCTCCCAAAGCCATATTGTGAGGTGCAACCACTACAGGAACCGATGAGAATCTGGCCCGCATCATGGTTTGCTGAAATTGGGCAATCATCATATCAATTTCATCAAAATCCTGGTCTCCCGCAAACATGTACAGCATGGCTAAATTGGCACCAGCTGAGAAATTGCTTCCTTCATTGCCGATTACCAGGCCCTTGTAGGATTTTTCTGCCAAACTGATGGCATGATTGATTCCTTCCACCACTTCCTGACCAAGGGAATTCATTTTGGTATGAAATTCCAATCCTATCACCTCATCACCCAAATCATAAATGGAGGCTCCTTCATTGTTCCATAACTTTTTGTTTGCTGACTTTAGGGTATCCAATAAAATAAAGTCCTCCAATCCTGGTATTTCCTTATAGGTCTTCGAAGTAATGTCGTAATAATTTCTTTTGCCATCAATGACCTGGTAAAAACTGGAAATACCCGCTTCCAGCATTTCATAGACCCAATCAGCCGGTTTTTGATCAGATTTTTCCATCTTTTCCACTGTTTCCTTTACGCCGAGTATATCCCAGTTTTCAAAAGGGCCATATTCCCATCCAAATCCTGCGCATACCGCCTGATCAATTCGGTACAATTCATCAGCTATTTCAGGTATTCGATAGGTACAGTACCTGAATAGATCATAAAAAGTGGTCCTGTAGAACTCACCAGCTTTATCTTCATAATTAACCAAAAATTTAATTCTTTCCTTCAGGTTATCTATTCCTTTGGAAGCATCCAGGGCTTTGATTTTTGGTTTCTCGGCCGGTTTATAGTTAAAGGTACCAAAGTCAATTTCTTTGAGTTCCTTCTTGCCATCATCGTGTCGGATCATGTGGTAAAAACCTTTGCCGCTTTTATCACCGTACCATTCATTTTCATTCAGTACTTCCACACTTTTTGGAAGATTAAACCGCTCCCTGGATTCGTCATGCTCCAGCACCTGATATAAGTTTTTCGCCACATGAACCGTTGTATCCAATCCCACTACATCTAAAGTTCGGAAGGTTCCGGATTTAGCCCTCCCAATGACCGTTCCTGTCAGCTTATCCACTTCTGATACACCCATATCCATTTCTTCGATGGTATGAATTGCCGACATGATCGCATAAACACCGATCCTATTGGCAATGAATGCAGGAGAATCTTTACACAATACGGTTTCCTTGCCCAAAAATCTATCCCCATAGTCCATCAGGAAGTCAATGATTTGAGGTTTGGTATTGGGCCCAGGAATAATTTCCAACAATCGGAGGTACCTGGGAGGATTAAAAAAATGGGTTCCTGCAAAGCACTGCTGAAAATCTTCAGATCGGTTATCAGCCATCAAATGAATAGGTATGCCTGATGTATTGGAGGAAATCAATGTTCCGGCCTGCCTGTATTTTTCCACTTTTTCAAAAAGGCCTTGCTTGATTTCCAGGTTTTCTATGATTACCTCAATGATCCAATCGCAATCCTTTATCTTCGGCAGGTCATCATCAAAGTTGCCAGTGGTGATGCGGTTTGCAAAATCCTTGTCATAAATTGGCGAGGGTTTCGAAGAAAGGGTATCTTCCAGGGCTTTATTTACTATTCGGTTTTTAACTGATACGTTATCAAGGGTCAAACCTTTTTTTTCTTCTTTCTCATTAAGTTTTTTTGGACTGATGTCCAATAGCAACACTTCAACGCCAATATTTGCAAAATGACAGGCAATTCGGGATCCCATAATTCCTGATCCCAAAACGGCTACTTTTTTAATCGTTCTTTTCATTGGTTTATTATTTGTAGTTGCGGTCTAAGATTTCTGAATTTCCTGTATAACCTGATTGATTTTTTTAAATAGAGAAAAGAATGATTTCAATTCCTCATCTGTCAACGCATGACGGATCTGTTGATTGAAATTATTTATGGTTTGTACAGCAGCTGATTTTTTTTCTTTCCCTAAGCTGGTAAGGAAAATTCTTACCGATCTTTTGTCAGTAAGATCAGGAGATTTCCTAATTAAGCCCTTCTCTTCCATGGTTTTTAATATCCTCGTCAGACTCCTGGTCTCCAATCCCATCATGGGAGCTATTTTGGTGGCTGCTGTTCCTTCAATAGAATGAATGTTTATCAGAACAAAGCCCATAGATGTGGTTATACCCTCCATATTGGCTTTTTGATTGTACATTCTTGATATAGAATGCCAACAGGATTTGATATGAAAATCAATGGTTTCCTCTTTCTTCATTTATTAAAGCTCATTTCAGCTTTAATATAACGAAAAAAATTATGCATGCATAACAAAATCCTAAAATTAATTTTTCAAACAACTTAAAAAATGTCACCAATCCCTAACAAATTAAATTAATGCGGTAATTACTGAATAGAGGGATTGACCTGAAACGAACTTATCAACAAGGTAATTATTTTAAGAATTATTGAATTTAAAAATCATATGGTTATTATTATGAGGTGGACATGTGGGTAATTAGTCCAGAAAAAAGTTGTTCACTTCAGTTAGGTATTTAGCATTTTTTATTCACAGTAATCCTACATTTTACTTTTGTTTAAATATTTGGTTTCCAATTCTTTAAAGTACTGGCTTTATTATTGGTTGATAACTTTAAATTTTTGTTGGGGATAAGATGAAATGGGGATTGACTGTGAATAATGGTGTATAAATCTGTGGTTATCACCAATAATTATTTTTGGTTCTTTAAGGACTGTTTTAATTCGTTTATGATTGTTGGTTACATAAGTTAGCTCTGGTATTATCCACCCTCTATTGTGGATTGTTAACATCGATTTGAATCCAGGATGAGATGAGTTTCAAAGAAACGAATGATTCCTAATTATGACAGGTCGTTCCTATTTTGAGGAACGGAATATTGACCGTTAAGGAACAAATAACTAAAAGAGAATTCTAATTTTAATATTTAAGTAATTGGTTATCAATTATTTAATAGATCTTCTTCACTAATTTCCAATATATCCAAAGGCAATGTAATTGGTGCTTGATCAATGCTTGCCTCTGGTGTTGTTACTATTCCTGAATCTTTTCTCGGTTCGATGATCAGGTCATCCAATGTCCAACCTCCCCTTAGTATGAATTCATGCTTATTCGTCTCTTCATCAAAGAATGCATAGATCGGTTCTGGCTGGATGTTCTCATGGTAGTTTCCCGGATCCCATCGGCCATTTTTGTTTCTATCTATTATGGCTTGTATCTTATAATTTGTAGCTTCTATATCTGTAAATTCGAAATAATTGGTATCCAATAAATATTTTTCTCTAACGAGCTCCCCTTTGCTATTTAAGAGTTGTAGGATAATGGGTCTTTCTTCCGTGTTGATTGTTCCATTAATCCCATCGGCCAGGTTATCCGTTTTTAACTTATTATATGTCGCTTCTACAGCTGATTCATTCCATTCACCTTCCACATCTTTAAAGGTGGAGTCAGCAGCATACAAATTAAAGGTGGTGTTTTTTATGGAGTCCGGTAAGGTTACGTTTATCCTTATGGTTGTTCGCAGATGATTGCTGTCTGCCAGGCTAATCATTGATGGGTCAATTGGGATGTATGAGGCTGTATCGTATTGAATGAAAAGTGAATCATAAACGATATCATAGAGGGGTTTGTTAAAATCGAGTTTGGCTTCTATTTCCTGACTAAACTTAGCACCTGTATTTGTCGTGACTTCAAATTTTTCCTTCGTTCTTTCACTTTCTGCGAAACTAGCATATAGGGTAGTATCAAGCTTAAATCCAACTGAATCCTTTAATTGAATGTTAACTTTTGTACTGTCATTTTTTAGTTGTCTGTGGTATAGTCTGATGTTTTTATCTTGTAAACGATAAAAAAGGGTTTTATTTTTATCAGGATGTTCTATGGCAAATTCAGCAATAGGTTTGCTAAGAATAATATCGAAATTATTTCCTGTTTTGGAGCTTCTATTAATTTTCAAATCTGAGATGTCTCCCTTTGCCATGTTAATTTGAAGGTTTTCGAGGTTATTTTCTACGTTGATTATTTCCGGGGCAAATCCATAGGCTTCATTTCTGAACTCCGCTTTTAGGGAATTGTTATCGTCCAGCCAGGCATACGCTTTGAATTTTCCTGCTTTGATATTTGAAATCTCAAATTTTCCCAGTGAATCTGGTTGAGCAATGTAGTATGGAGCAGCGTTAAAGAGGTCGGTGGTATCTTCGATGGTGTATAAACCTACGATCACATCATTGAAATCAGGTTCTTCAAATGGGTCGCTAAACGCTACCTGTCCGGATACCTTAAGGCTGTCTATGGCATCTCCTGTAGAGAAGACCAGTTTTAGCCGGTCGGCGGGGTTTCCTTCTGTGATGTCTTGTATGCTCTTTTGAAAATTGAATAGGTAAGTAGTATTTTCCTCCAGATCCTGGTTTAAAGTGATGGTTACCTTGTTTCTAATAGCTAAAAATTCGATTTTATCTGTCTCTACTCTGGGAGTAATAATGATGGATTGATTCGGGTTTTCTAATTTTACGAATTCATTAAACTCCAGGAAAATTTCTTCAGGGCTTACATTGGTACTTTGATCTTCAGGAATTGTGTTTAATAATACTGGTGGATCCTCATCTCTTGGTCCTCCCATGGGTGAACTTTGTTTGGCACAAGAACTTATTGTAATGACTGTAATTGCAAATAAATACCGAATGATAAATTTCATTTCTTTTTGATAATGAAAAGTAAGCTTGAATAATTGTTATTTTTTTTGGCAGCCTTATTGGATAGATAGCCAGATTTCAATGCCCTTAGATAGTTGTTGTCTGATCCGGCGTATTGGTGGCTCAGCAGGGATACGTAATAGCTATCAAAGGTCATGGGTAAAATTTCTGTAATTCTACAATCATTTTTCGCTGCCAGGTATTTCATCGATGTTTCATTGAAATGGTACAGATGCCTTGGTACATCCAAAGCAGCCCAGTTTTCCTTAAAATAGGTGGCGTCCTGTGATTCCCTGTTGGGTACGGCGATAAAAAGCAGCCCTCTTTTTTTTAGTTTGCTTAATAGAACTTTTACCGTTTTATTAAGCTGATGGATGTGTTCCAATACATGAAAGAGCGTAATTACATCAAATTTTTTCTCTTTTTCTAAAGCCGTAAGGTTGTCAATGAGGCTTATTTGGTTTTCCGACTTAGCTATTTGTGCAGCTGTTTCGTTGGGTTCCATCCCGTAAGCTTGCCATCCGTTTTCCTGGCAAACTTTTACAAAATTGCCCAGGCCACAACCAAAATCCAGCAGTTTTCCTTTGTGTTTAGAACGGGAGTTGATTTGGTTTAGCTTTTGTCTCAGTGTGTATTTTCTTACAGCCTTATAAATAAGATCGGTAATCCCTTCGTTTTTATTTTGGTGAGATATATAGTTCTCACCATTGTAATATTTAGCGATATTGTTTTCGTCGGGTCTGGGATTGGTAAACCATAACTGACAGTTTTTGCAGGCGCATATAATGAATGATTCTTTACTAATGGCATGATCCTTCACGACCATGTGATTAATAAAAAGTCCACTTTTGCAAAGTGGACATTTGGTTAATCTTTCATACATTTTATCTTCCTAAGTAGATGGTTAAAATTGACATGTCTGCGGGGGATACACCGCTTATCCTGGATGCCTGTCCAATAGTTTCAGGTTTGATTTTCCCCAATTTTTGTCGTCCTTCAGCAGATAGTGCTTTGATAGAACCATAATCCATGTGATTCGGAATTTTCAATTGGTCGAGGTTGCTAATTTTTTCGACCATTTGCCTTTCCTTATCTATATAGGACCTGTACTTTATCTGAATTTCGGCCTGTTCAAGGATACTTTTTCCATACTGGGACAATTCTTCTCTCAAGGAATCGTTCATTTTAGCTATATCGTTTATTCCTAATTGTGGCCTTTTAAGCAATTTTTCAACCGTGATATTTTCCTTTATCGGGGCTGTTTGGTGTTCGATTAGTCCTGGATTGATTGTATCTGGAGATAAGCGTGTTTTTTCTAATTTGTTTATAAGTTCATCTGTTTTTGATTCTTTGTCTTTTGTACGAAGAAAGTCCCTTTCGTCTGCCAGTCCCATCTCGAATCCATATGGAGTTAGTCGCAAGTCGGCATTATCTTGTCGCAGCAATAAACGAAATTCAGCCCTTGAAGTAAACATGCGGTAAGGTTCTTCCGTGCCCTTGTTGATCAAATCATCGATTAGAACCCCAATATATGCCTCAGATCTTTTCAATATAAAAGGTTCTATCTCTTTTACTTTATTGTGTGCATTAATACCTGCAATCAACCCCTGTGATGCTGCCTCCTCATATCCTGTCGTGCCGTTTATCTGCCCAGCAAAAAAGAGGTTGTCAATCAGTTTTGTTTCCAGGCTCAGTTTCAATTGTGTGGGAGGAAAATAATCGTATTCTATGGCATAGCCTGGTCTGAACATTTTTGCCTTTTCGAATCCCGTTATTTTCCGAAGTGCTTTTAGCTGTACGTCCTCTGGTAATGAAGTAGAGAAACCGTTCACATATATCTCTACAGTGTCCCAGCCTTCCGGTTCTACAAATATCTGGTGTCTTTCCCTTTCTGCAAAGCGGTTGATTTTGTCTTCAATGGAAGGACAGTACCGTGGCCCTAACCCTTGTATTCTACCATTAAACATGGGAGACCTGTCAAATCCTTCAGAGAGTGTTTCATGTACTTCTTTATTGGTATAGGTGATCCAACAGCTTTTTTGTTTTAAGGGTGCTTGTGTTGTGTCTGAATAAGAGAATTTTTCCGGGTTTTCATCCCCCTTCTGGATTTCCATCACCTCATAATTCAGACTTCGTCCGTCTACTCTTGGAGGCGTACCTGTTTTCATCCTACCTGATTCGAAACCCAGTTCCAATAGGTTTTCCGTGATGCCTTTTACTGCCCTCTCTCCTGTCCTACCACCACCCATTTGTTTTTCTCCTATATGGATGATACCGTTGAGGAAAGTTCCATTGGTTAATACCACTGATTTGGCTTGAATCTCCAGACCCAGGCTGGTCCGGACACCCTTGATTCTGTTATCTTTAACGATAATGCCCGTGACCATTTCTTGCCAGAAATCTATATTGGGAGTACTTTCTAAAGCAAGCCGCCATTCTTCAGCAAAACGCATCCTATCATTCTGACTTCTGGGGGACCACATGGCTGGCCCTTTAGATCTATTCAGCATTCGGAATTGAATCATGGACTTGTCCGAGATTATTCCGGACTTTCCCCCGAGTGCATCAATTTCTCTAACGATCTGACCCTTTGCTACTCCTCCCATAGCAGGATTACAAGACATCTGGGCTATGGTATTCATGTTCATGGTACATAGCAAAACCTTTGATCCCATCTTTGCTGCTGCATGAGCCGCTTCACATCCGGCATGCCCTGCTCCTACTACTATAACATCATATACTGGAAACATATTGTCAATTTTCAGGTGTTCCACGTGAAACACTTGTGTTGTATTTGTATTTATTGATTCGGTGTTCCACGTGGAACACTTAGGTTTTGAAACAAGTTCATCGCCTTTTCTTCTTCCCTTCGCATGGTTTCTTTTTCTCGTTGGTTTTTATCTTTGTAACCACAGAGGTGAAGTAATCCGTGTATCAACACCCTTAGTAGTTCTTCTTCGTATTTTGTCACGAGAATTTTACTGTTTTCCTTTACCCGGTCAATGCTGATGTAGATGTCTCCTTCTATTTCTCCTTCGAACTCTGATTGATCAAACGTGATGATATCTGTGTAGGTATCATGGTTTAGGTAATTTTTGTTGATCTCTAGTAAGTAATCATCTGTGCAAAAGACATAATTGAGTGTCTGGATCTGAAATTTTTTCTCTTTTGCTATTTCTGTGATCCAAAGCTTTATTTTCCGTTTCTGCGTTATTTTTGATTGGATACCTTCTTCAAAAAAATGTATGGCCATATTAATTCATGTAAAAAGTAAGTGTTATTTTACTTCCTTCATTTTCGAAATGAATTTCATCACATAGGTGTTTCATGATAAATACGCCGCGGCCTCCCGACTTTTCCAGGTTTTCAGGAGAGGTTGGGTCATTCAAGTGTTGGTAGTCATAGCCCAGGCCTTCGTCTTCAATGATAAATTTCAACTGATCCTCCAGGAAACGTAGCTCCAAGCGTACGGACTTCTTCTTGTCTTCCTTGTTTCCATGAATAATTGCATTACTCACACATTCAGTTACCGATATCATGATATTGCCGTAAATGTCATCACTGATTTGAAACTTTTCCTTGGCATTGTCAATGAAACTTTCAATAATAGTTATATTTTCAATAATAGATGGAATAGAAATTTTTATTGATTTCATTGATCTTTTAGGCTTTAATCATGATTAAATTTTTATTTACTATTTCAATTCCAGGCTAATCGGGCAATGGTCTGAGTGATGAACCTGTTGTAATATGCTTGCACCTTTTATCTTTTTGCTTATAGATGGTGTAGTCATATGATAATCTATCCGCCATCCTTTATTATTGGCCCTGGCGTTTGCGCGATAACTCCACCAACTGTACTGATGGGCTTCCCTGTTAATTAACCGGAAGCTGTCATCTAATCCAGTAGATGTTAATTTATCCATCCAAGCCCGCTCATCCGGTAGAAATCCGGATGTGTTTTTATTGGAAATGGGATTGTGTATGTCAATGGCTTTGTGGCAAATGTTGTAATCTCCGCTAATGATCATATCGGGGTATTCCTTTATCAGGTCCTGGCTGTAATGGTAAATGTCGTCCAGAAACCTGTATTTGAAATCCTGGCGGATATCTCCTGTAGTCCCTGAAGGGAAATAGGCACTGATAAAAGAGAATTCATTGTAGTCAGCCCTTAACATCCTCCCTTCATCATCATAGGCATCCATGCCTACTCCATAGGTAACCTTATTGGCCGGCATTTTACTCAAAATGGCTACCCCGCTGTATCCCTTTTTTACCGCCGGATACCAGTAGACATGGTATCCCATGTCTTTAAATATGTTGGTGTCAATTTGATTCTCCAGGGATTTTATTTCCTGTAGCCCAATGATATCCGGGTCAGCATCTCTTAACCATTCTACAAAACCTTTTTTGATGGCTGCCCTGATACCATTGACATTGTACGATATGATCTTCATTAAATGTCTATTTCAAATTCTTCTTCAAAATACTCCAAAATATGGATTTTCAATAATTTTTCCTGTTCTGTGGCGTTCAAATGTGGCAAGGGTTTTTCCAATTTCCAGTGAGGCCAGCCATCCTGATCAATAAAATCCAAGGTATAAAACCCTGACAAGCTCAGGAGTTTACAAGTGGCAATATGCATCAAATCTTGCTTTTCCTCTTTTGAAAAATGTCGGGGCCCCTTTCCCAATTCCTGAACACCAATAATAAAGAGTACGGCATTTAAGTCGGCAGGTTTTTTACCGAAGATTTCCCCCAAGCCTTCCAGTAGCTTTCCCCATCTCTTTTCAAGATCCAGATCCTTTTTTAATAATGCCATTTATGAAAGATTTTTAATTGCGTTTACCATTGCCCTGCTCTTTTTTCCTTTACGAATTTTACCTAAATTCATAACGGTCTGCATCCTGCAAATATAACAGGTATAATGGCTCAATACTTAAAAACAACCCAAATTAGGTATGCGTTTCAATTATTGGCAAGATTTTTTATCCCTGGTTTTTCCGGAAACCTGTTGCATATGCAAGCGAAGCCTTTTTCCCTTTGAAAGTCAGTTGTGTAAAATTTGTATTTCCCAATTACCAATCACCAATTACCACCTTGTGCCCAGAGACAATGATTTAAAAAATAAGGTTTTGGGCTTAGCTCCGGTAGATAGGGTAATGTCCTACCTGCGATTTTCAAAAAAAGGGTTGAGCCAAAAAGTGTTGCACCAGATCAAATATAAAAATAAACCTCTATTGGCTAAGATTTTGGGCCAGATGTATGGTTCATTTTTATGGGAAAATGGGTTCAACGAATCCTGGAATGAGGTAGTGCCGGTCCCCCTGCATTACAAAAAGCGCTTAAAAAGAGGCTACAATCAAAGTGAACAGTTTGCTTTGGGAATGGCTACTGGTTTGAAAATTACCTGTTCCAACCATTTGATTAGGAAAACTCCTACCCAAACCCAAACGAATAAAAGCAGGATGGAAAGGTGGGAAAATGTAGCTGAGGTTTTTGAAGCTTGCAACTCAGAGGAAATCAAGGGTAAAAAAATCCTTTTGGTGGATGATGTGCTGACCACCGGTGCCACGCTGGCTGCATGCGCAAAAACCCTTCAGGAGCATCAGCCCCTTTCAATCGATTTTATTGCGATTGCTGCCGGCAATTGAGCTTCATCCGAAAATTTCGTTGAGGATACCGGCAAGTCGTATCCCTCCTGCCAGCAACTGTTGTTCCATGATGGGATAGGTTTGGTAACCGTAGCCATAAAAAAGCTTTCCATCTTCCGGCAAATCATAAATAACCGGACGCAAATCCACGGCCTCTTGCAGCCACTTTTCCAGAGGGTCATTCTGATATTTTCGAATAAGGGCTTTATTGACCCTTCTGTTGAGGTGGTCAGCCAGTTCGGTATAGCTCAGGTTCTTTCCATCAATCACTTTACTGTCCCATACCGCATGCAAATTGGTGCGATCGTTAAAGTAGCTAACCTTTACATCATTTCCTCCCCTGTCTTCTCCTGTTCCTACATGAAGTGGCTGATGCAAGTCTCCTACCAAATGTACCAGCATTTTGAGGTAGGCAGCCTTTTGGTCTGCATCTAATCTTCCCCCTTTTAAGGCAGCGATGATCATTTTGGTTTTACCGTAGGCATTTCCATCTTTTTCCTGCAAATCCGGATTGTAGCCTTCTCCCTCTTTCACTGTGAGGTAATGCCAGGAGTTCAGGTAATCGTAACTGGGGTCGGATTTGATCTCGTCCATCCAGGTAGATACCATGGCCAATGACTCGGGGCCCAGGATGGCCTGAATGTTTTTGCTCGCTTTTTTGCTGAGGTGCCAGCTTGCTATCTGACCTACTACCCGATGGCCTGTTTGCCCCCAGGCAAAACAATTCAAAATGAGGCCTGCCGTAAGAATCAGGCTAAGTGCGGTACTTTTCATTTCTGTGATTAAGAAAGCTAAAATCAGCTATGTTTTAATTCTTCCAATGCCAACCAGGCCATTAAGCCGGTGCTTAAACCCAACGCATCTTCGTCAATGTCAAAGGTGGGTGTATGTACCCCTGAGACAATTCCTTTACCTTCATTCCTGGTACCTAGCCTGTAAAAGCATCCGTCCATTTCCTGGGTATAATAGGAAAAGTCCTCCGCAGCCATCCAAATATCCAGATCCACTACATTTTCTTCTCCCAGGTAAGCTTTGGCCGCTTGTATGGATCTTTCAGTAAGCTCAGGTTCATTTTTCAGGAAGGGATAGCCCTTGCGAACTTCAAAATCGACTTCTCCTCCCATCCCCTCAGCAATTCCCTTGGCTATTTTAATCATTTGTTCATGCGCTGCTTTCCTCCAGTCCTCATTCAGTGTGCGGAAGGTACCCTCAATATTTACTTCATTGGGAATGACATTGGTAGCGCCATCGGCTATTACCTTACCAAAAGACAGTACAGAAGGTGTTTTGGGATCTGCTTTTCTGCTGACTACCTGCTGAAGGGCTACTAAAATATGTGCGCTGATCAAGACCGGATCTACCAGCGTTTCGGGCATGGCTCCGTGGCCACCCTTTCCCCGGACCTTGATATAAAGTTCATCTGCACTGGCCATGTACATTCCTTTTCTGAAGCCTACTTTTCCTACGGGTATCAGAGGCATGACGTGTTGCCCAAGAATGGCAGTAGGTTTAGGATCCAGTAGGGCTTTGTCAGCAATCATCATGGCGGCACCACCCGGAACTTTTTCCTCTCCCGGTTGAAAAAGCAGTTTTATAGTACCTTCAAAATCAGTTTTGAGTTCATTTAAAATTCGGGCCGTTCCCAAAAGGGAGGAAGTATGTACATCATGTCCACAGGCGTGCATTACTCCCTGGTTTTTAGACTTATAAGACACCTCGTTCGCTTCTGTAATGGGAAGCGCATCCATGTCTGCTCTCAGGGCAATCGTTTTTTTTGATGGGTTTTTTCCTTCGATTAAGGCGACCAAGCCGGTATTTGCTTTGGGACTGAGCTTGCTGATCCCGAAGGAGCGAAGCTTATCGGCTACAAAGGCAACGGTTTCGTTTTCCTCAAAGGATAACTCCGGGTGTGCATGCAGGTGTCTTCTGATATCGATTGTGTCTGATTTGTATTGATCAGCAAGTTCTTGAATTTTATTTTTCAGCATCCTCTAAGTTTTCTTCTTTCTTTTCCTCTTTCTCCTGGTTCTTCAAAAAACGATCTGGAGTGATCCGGGAGCTTGGAAAATTTTCATTCATTTTTTCATAGGTAGCCAGGGCTTCAATTTTATTGATGTAGCGGCCGACCTTGACCAGGTACCTGGGTTGGTTATATTCCATATAGGTTTGAATATCAGGGAATTCTGAATAGACGTCATTTCTAGCCTCAAACGCTCTTTCCCTATCTGCACCGCTGTAGATTAAAATGGTAAACCCATTAACGAATTTTTCTTTATCGTTTTCCTCTGTGATTTGGCCAATTCTGCGCTCCAAATCCTGATTGATGGGGCCTGAATTATCAACAGCAGAAGAAGAAAAACTAGGAACAGGCAGATCCTCAAATTGTATCCTGGAGCCGGTAAGGTCTTCGGTATAATTGTCAAACTTATCGGCTGTGTCTCCTGTTTTGCGTATATTGATGATGCCGCAACTACTAAAAAGCAACAGTGATAATAAATAGATGCTTGTTTTTTTTAACATGATGTAGGGATTTAATTTTCTATTACCACACATTTTGCTTCAGAAATATCCTGTTCCACGCTTTTATATTTTACGTCTTTTTTGATTTTACCATCCACATACTTGACAGACACCTTGTCATTTCGTCCATAGGTTTTTTCTGATTTTCTGGGCTTTACCGGTTCCCTGCTGGCTGTGGCCCGACTATTGGCGATGGCGGCTCTTTGTCCCCCAGGGTTTCCCAGGCTGCTGGCCACCTCTTCTTTTGAAGCGGTCACACGGGGTTCAGCCTTTTTCTGCGCCTGAGCCGCCTTTACTTGTTCCGGATCTTGTTTGGGGAGATCGGATTTGGAAATAAAGGAAACGATATCATCATTCAGTTTACCCAGGAAGCGTTTGAACATTTCAAAAGCCTCGAATTTATAAATCAATAGAGGGTCTTTTTGTTCATACACCGCATTTTGTACCGACTGCTTCAAATCGTCCATGTCCCTGAGGTGCTCTTTCCAGTTTTGATCTATAATGGCCAGGGTCACAGTCTTTTCCACAGCCCTGATCAGGTCTCTGCCCTCGTTGCTTATGGTGGACTCCAGGTTGATGACTACTCCTATCTGTTTGATGCCATCGGAGATGGGAACCATGATTTCTTTTACCGTTGCTCCCCTGTTTTTATGCACATCCCTGAGGATAGGCATGGCCCTTTCCAGAATGTTCTGGTTTTTCTTGATGTAATTTTCGTAAGCTGCATTGAAAAGGATTTTGGTCAGGCTGGCGACATCTTTTTCTTTGAGGTCCGTTTCGGTAAATTGGTAATCCAGTCCCAATGAACTGAAAATATTCATTCTCAGGTTTTCCAGGTCTTCAGTAGCCTTGGCCATTTCAATCAAATCCTCCGCAACATCATACATGATGTTCAGGATATCAAGCTCCAGACGGTCGCCGATCAAAGCATTTTTTCTTCTTCGGTAAACGACTTCCCGTTGGCTGTTCATTACATCATCGTATTCCAACAGTCTTTTCCTTACTCCGAAGTTGTTTTCTTCTACTTTACGTTGTGCCCTTTCAATGGATTTGGTAATCATGGAATGTTGGATTACTTCCCCTTCTTCCAAGCCCATGCGGTCCATAAGTTTGGCTATTCTTTCTGAGCCAAAAAGGCGCATCAGGTTATCTTCCAGGGATACAAAAAACTGGGTGGAACCGGGGTCTCCCTGCCGGCCGGATCTACCTCTTAGCTGTCGGTCTACCCTTCGGGATTCGTGCCTCTCGGTACCGATGATCGCCAGGCCGCCGGCCTGCTTGGATTCAGGGGTAAGTTTGATATCTGTACCCCTACCGGCCATGTTGGTGGCAATGGTTACGGTTTTGGGTTTGCCCGCTTCTGCTACCACATCTGCTTCCCGGGCGTGCTGCTTGGCATTCAGGACCTGGTGTTTGATTTTCCGGATGGTGAGCATCCGGCTGAGCAATTCTGAAATTTCTACGGATGTGGTACCCACCAATACAGGCCTGTTGGCATCTGTCAGTTCATTGATTTCATCAACGACAGCATTGAATTTTTCCCGAACAGTTTTATATACTTTGTCCTCGCGGTCTTGTCGCTGTATGGGTTTATTGGTTGGTATGACAATTACATCCAACTTGTAAATTTCCCAGAACTCTCCGGCTTCGGTTTCTGCTGTACCGGTCATGCCGGAAAGTTTGTGGTACATCCGGAAATAATTCTGTAAGGTGATGGTCGCATAGGTTTGCGTAGCATCTTCTACTTTTACATTTTCCTTGGCCTCTATTGCCTGATGCAAGCCGTCAGAATACCTTCTTCCTTCCATGACCCGACCTGTCTGCTCATCCACAATTTTCACTTTGCCATCCACCAAAATATATTCGGTGTCTTTTTCAAACATGCAATAGGCCTTGAGCAGCTGATTGACCGTATGAATCCGTTGCGCCTTTACCCCGTAATCCTTGATTAGTTCTTCTTTTCTTATCAGCTTTTCCTTGTCATCTATTGCCTCGTCTTTTTCCAGGTCGGCAATTTCGCTACCTATATCCGGAAGGATAAAGAAGCTTGCATTTTCATTTTTTCTGGTAATGGTTTCAATGCCATTGTCTGTCAGGTCTACACTGTTGGATTTTTCATCGATGGTAAACAATAAGGGTTCATCCGCCTCAGGCATGTTGCGCTTGTTATCCTGCAGGTAAAAGTTCTCTGTTTTCTGAAGGATAACCCTGATACCTGGTTCGGAAAGGTACTTGATCAATGGCTTGTATTTGGGAAGTCCCCGGAATGCCCTGAATAAGGCCAATCCGCCTTCCTTTTCCTTACCCTCCTTGATGAGTTTTTTGGCTTCCGTAAGGAAGTTTTGAACCAGTTTCCTTTGTTCATCCACCAGAGTAGATACCCGGGGCTTCATATCATAAAACTCGTGCTGATCTCCTTTCGGAATCGGACCGGAAATGATGAGTGGCGTCCTCGCATCATCTATCAAAACGGAGTCAACCTCATCAATCATGGCAAAATGGTGTTTTCCCTGTACCAGATCCTTGGCATCTCTTGCCATGTTATCCCTCAGGTAGTCAAATCCAAACTCATTATTGGTGCCATATACCACATCACATTGATAGGCTTTTTTTCTGCCTTCCGAATTGGGTGGATACTTGTCGATACAATCTACCTTTAATCCATGAAACTCAAACAATGGCGCATTCCACTCGGAGTCTCTTTTTGCCAGGTAATCGTTTACTGTAACGATATGGACGCCTCTTCCGGAAAGTGCATTGAGGTAGGCCGGAAGTGTTGAAACCAGGGTTTTACCTTCACCGGTTGCCATCTCTGCAATGTTGCCCCTGTGCAAGGCAACACCACCCAAAAGCTGTACATCATAATGCAGCATGTCCCAGGTGACTTCCACACCAGCTGCCGTCCACTTGTTGTGCCAGATGGCATGTTCTCCTTCCAACTCCACATAGGACTTGGATGCCGCCATTTCCTGGTCAGTTTCTGTGGCAGTAACCTTCAGTTGTTTGTTTTCCTTGAGTCGGCGAGCGGTTTCTTTAATCACAGCAAATGCACGGGGCAGTACCTTTTCAAGGCTGACTTCAAGAGCCTCGTCCCGGTCTTTTTCTACTTTATCTATATCATTAAACAAGGCATCTTTTGCCTGTACCTGATCCGGATTAAGCGAATCAATCTCTCGTCTCAATTGGGCAATTTTATCATCAAACTCCTTGAGGTCTTCGTCTATAGTATTTCTGATGCTTTTGGTTTCATTTCTCAATTCATCATCCGAAACAGATGACAGTTGATCATAGGCGGAATTGATCAGCACCACCGCTGGGCTCAAGGTTTTGATGTCCCGGTCAGATTTTGTACCAAAAACTTTTGCCAACCCCTTTGCTATTGCTTCTATCATATATGTAAATTCTTTATCGCTGTCCTAAATTTTCTTTTTCTTTGACCTCAGGAATTAATGCAATATTTCCTGAAAATACTTGCCTGGCAGGTCCTGCCAGAATGATGTTTTTGAATCCACCATTATTATCTTCGTTAAACCGTACTTCAAGGTTTCCTCCCAAGGTGGTAATTTTTATTGAATTTTGTTGTTGTTGTGCACCATATACCAAAGCGCAGGCGGTCACCCCGGTTCCACAGGAAAGGGTTTCATCTTCCACCCCACGTTCGAAGGTTCTGACTTGAATGTGATTTTTTGCCAGTCCTTGCACAAAATTCACATTGGTGCCTTTGGGGTATCTTTGCACATCATGCCGGATTTTTTTGCCCATACCCAACACATCATGCTGCTGCAGTTGGTCCACAAAAACGATATGATGAGGAGATCCGGTATCTACAAAAAAATCCTCTCCCACGAGCTGGACCTTCTGTACATCCCCCATTTCCAATTCCACCCAGTCGCCTGAAATACGGGCATGGTGCGGGCCATCTATGGCAAGGAAATGGGTTTTTTCCGAAATGATACCCAAAAAGGCGGCAAAAGCGACGGCACATCTGGCACCATTGCCACACATGCTTTGGCTTCCATCCGCATTATAGTAGCACATTTCAAAATCATACCCCTCTTTTTCCTGAAGAATGATCAGACCATCTGCCCCGATTCCAAATTTTCTATGGCAAAGGAACTTAATTTGGTGGATAGCATCCTCTCCAAGTGAATATTCCCTTCCATCCAACATGATGAAATCATTTCCTGTACCCTGGTATTTATAAAATTTGATATCCATTTGAAGCTAAACAAGTTACATCCTGATAACTAACTTAAAGGAAACAGGTTTGGTGCGCTTACTGCATCAAAAACCTCACCAATATCAGCATGAAATACAAAAATAATCATCTTGTCCGAAATTTCGGGTTTATATTCAATTAACTATGGAATTTCCCGGGGAAAGTAAGGATGTTTTGGAATGCATGTTTGAGGATTGGAAAATGAAATCTTAAATAAAGACATGTATAACGCCCTGATGTCCGCTGTATATACTACCTGTAGGACCACCTCAATTTGTAGAATTTTTCCTGATACAATCAGGAATAGAGGCCCGGAAGTGCCAAACTCAGGATTAGCCTTTTTGAAAATTATAATTTATTAATCACTTAAAATAAGCTATTTACATCTTTTATCACGCTGTTCATACAGTTTTTGGCATATACCTTGGCTGTTGGAAACCCGAACCAAACCAATTTATTATGCTAAACACAATGAAGAAATTGACTACCTCCGGACTTTGTTTAGGAATTTTTCTGTTGTTGGTTTCGTGCCAAACGAAGGAAGAAAACAATCCACCGGAAAATCAGGAAGAAGTACAGCTACAATCCACAGCGAGGCAATCTGCAGCTTCGGATCCGGGAGCCAGAAGCATGCTAAATGCCATGGTAGTGTCGGCATTCCAAGTAGGTACGAAAGATATGGAGATGAAATATGCTGCTGAAGCAGATATAGTAGCCGGCATAGACCTGGGCAGTATAAGGTTGAAATCTAATGTAAATACAGCGCTTGGTGCTGCTTCCGGGGAACCGCAAACGCTGGTGTTGATCAGTGATGGACAGGCCAGGGTTTCTGCTATCGGCGAAGGAAACACGCCAAAAGGCAACTATCAGGAAATTCAATTTGAATTGTATACCAATACCTCAGTGGACAATGATGACCCGATGTATGGAAAATCCCTGTGGATAAGTGGAGAAATTAACTGAGAAACCAGCCAGATTTGGATGGATGTGGAAAGTGAAATCAGGGCCATGGCGGAGAATGATGAGGGACATGAGGTCAATGAAAACACGGAACTGTTGCTGGTCTTTGATTTGGAAGATTTGTTACAGGGAGTAGATTTTGAGGCTGCCGTAGATGGAAATTCCGATGGAGTAATAGAGATTGGACCCGGTGATGTGGATGGCAATTCCAGTTTGTACAGCGAAATAGAAGGTAACCTGGAATCGTCGGTTAAATTCGAAAAGAAATCCTAACCAAAAAAAAGTTTTAAATTTAAAAGGGCTTGCTTCTTAAGCAGGCTCTTTTTTTATTTGGAAAGACATACGCTAACAACAAATGAAAGAACCACAATGCCTGTCTGCAGTAGCCAGGTTCCACCAGACTTTTAAGCACCCTGTTTTAGCTGAACCCCGTATCCCCTCTCCTTCCAGGTGTCAACTCCGGGTGGACTTGATCGCTGAAGAATTGCAGGAATTAAAAGAAGCCATTGACAAGCAGGATCTCACAGAGGTAGCCGATGCTTTATGCGATATTCAATATGTGCTATCTGGAGCCATCCTGGAATTTGGTCTGGGAGAAAAATTTCAAGCGTTGTTTGAAGAAGTCCAGCGATCAAACATGAGTAAGGCCTGCAAAAATGAAATGGAGGCGATGGAAACCGTAAGCCATTACCAAAACAAAGGGATAGATTGCTATTTTGTCTGTGATCAGGGCAGCTACCTGGTCTACAGAAGTGCTGATAATAAGACCCTAAAATCTATTCATTACTCACCGGCAGATCTGGATAACATTTTACAAAACCCCTGAAAAAATGCGTATTTTATTTATTTTCATTGTAATGGTAGTAATGAGTCCAAAGCAGCTTTTGGCCCAGAACAGTGCAAGAGATCAAGGCATTAATTTGGGTGTGCTGGCTCCGGGAGAATGGAACGCAATTACAGATGTACCTGGTGTAGCCGTTGGTCAGGTCACCTTAAATGAGGGAGAAAATATACGTACCGGGGTTACTGCCATTTTGCCCCATCAGGGTAACCTTTTTCAACAAAAGATCCCGGCAGCAGTATTTGTAGGGAATGGTTTTGGGAAGCTGGTTGGGAGCACCCAGATTCAGGAATTGGGAAATCTGGAATCTCCCATTATTCTTACCAATACGCTGAGTGTGGCCGCAGGTATGGAAGGCATATTGGATCACATGTTATTTTTGGAAGGAAATGAGCATGTGGGATCACTAAATGCCGTCGTGGGAGAAACAAATGATGGGTATTTAAATGACATCAGGGGAAGGCATGTGAAGCCTGAGCATGTGGTGGAAGCCATCAGGAAAGCAAAAGATGGTCCTGTAAAGGAAGGAAATGTGGGTGCCGGTACTGGTACTGTATGTTTTGGCTTTAAAGGAGGCATAGGTACTGCTTCCCGAAAACTTCCCGAGAGCCTGGGAGGATTTACGGTGGGGGTATTGGTACAAAGTAATTTTGGGGGAGTTTTACAAATAGCCGGCCAACCGGTAGGAAAAATCCTCGGGCAGTATAGCTTTAAAAATCAACTGGAATCTGCGGATGGTTCTTGTATGATGGTAGTAGCCACGGATGCACCGCTGGATCACCGAAGTCTGGAACGTATCGCTAAAAGGGCGATGATGGGATTGGCAAGAACAGGAGGTATTGCCTCTAATGGTAGTGGAGACTATGTATTGGCTTTCAGTACTACCAGGGAGCAGCATATAACTTCCGGAGAAATAGCCGTATTGGGTAATGATCAGGTCACGCCTTTATTTTTGGCTGCCATTGAAGCTACTGAAGAAGCCATCATTAACTCCCTCTTTGCTGCAGATGATATGAAAGGCAAAAATGGAAGGATAGTTAAAGCTTTACCTAAGGAGAAAGTAAGTCAGCTTTTCAGGGATTGATCGGTTCACCAGGATTTCCTGAAGTTTTATGTTTCAGTTTTATTTTTTTAGGTGCATTACCTCTCATTCAATAATTCTTTGTATAATTGACTCTTGGAATGTCAATGAATAGGCAAAGTGATTGCTGCACAGGGATCTTATACAAATTTTTACCAACAAATCTGCCTGTTTGTTTTTTTGTTGGTGTTGATGCCTGTCTTCCAGTTACATGCACAGTTGGTACAGCCATTTTTACCCCGGGTAGGCGATAACGGGCCCAGCACCAATATTTATAATATCAACGGGGATTTTGCCATTCTGGGCAATACCAACCTCACACTTGAAAATTACAGTCTCAATTTTCAAAATAACTACCCCATGGTTTATGTGGATGCAGATGATGAGCCCCAAACCCTCAACTCTTCCTCAGCTAGTCTGGTTTTTTCCGATGAAAACGGTGCCGACCCCTCTTGTACACAGGTAGTTTATGCAGGCTTGTATTGGACTGGAAGATCGTCGGAGGAGAGTCAGTTTGAAGTAGCCAAATCAGGTGTTACAAAGAGCTATGATAAGCAATCTGTCTCGTTTAAAGTACCAGGTGAATCTGAGTATACGACCATCAGGGCTCAGAACGAACAGATTTGGTTTCCGGAATCCTACCTGGAGCAAGATGGATTGTTTGTAGGTTATGCGGAAGTAACCGATCTGGTAAAAGCTGCAGGTCAGGGAGAATATTGGTTGGCAGATATTGCTTTGGAAGAAGGAACCGGGGGATCCATTGGGTTTTTTGGGGGATGGGGACTGGTAGTTATTTATGAAAACCCGGCAATGGAGGCCAGAGATGTGGTGGTTTTTGATGGATATGCCTATGTAGCCTCTTACTTGGAGGATGATTACTTCTTAAATCTGGAGGGTTTTTCTGCCGTGGAGTCCGGGGATGTAAAGGTAAAAATGGGTGTGATGGGTGCTGAGGGAGAAAGAGGGGGTACTGGAGATTTTGTCGAAATTGAGAAAGGGGAAAACACAGGAGAATTTGTCCGATTGGAGCATGAAAGCAATGACACTTTTAATTTTTTCAATTCCAGTATTTTTACAGGAGGTAACCCTCGCAACCCGGATCTGATAAACAATACCGGAATGGATTTGGCGGTTTTTGAGCTTCCCAATGAAAACAATGGTATCATTGCAAATGGACAAACCAAAACAAGGATAAAATACGCTACTGTTATTGATACCTATGTTATTTTTAACATTACTTTTTCTATCAATGCCAGGCAAACCAAACTGGAAGCACTGAATCAATTGATCAGTGCCAGCGAATTGAACGAAGGGGTACATCAGGTAGCGGCCAATGAGGACCTGAGTTTTCGTTTGGAAGTCCGAAACAAGGGACAGGAGCCTATTGAGGATGCCCGGGTAGAAATTCCCCTGCCCTTGCTTGCTGAATTTTCTGAAGTATCTACCCATTGGCTGGATGATTCTGGAAATCCGCAAGAGGCCTTTTTTGATGCATCCAAAGCTCCTGGTGGTACGCTCATCTGGGAAATCGGAGCTATTCCCGTTTCAAATGATCCGGAAGAATTGCTAGGTTACCTGGAATATACGTTGGTTTCACCGGATAATTGTGCCGGGCCGGATGGCTTTCAATGTGAAACGGATTTTTCGCTGTCTGGAGAGGTAACCGGAAAGAACGCTGAAACCAGTATTCCGTTTTCCACTCCCGTTATTCAGGAATTTAGTATTGATGAGGACTGTCCTTCAAACCCCAATTCAGAACCCATGCTTTTTGAGGTGTTGACAGATGGTAATGCTTGTTCAACGGATGATGCTGTATTGGAAATTAACCTGTGTAATGTTCCCGGGGAGGACATACCGCTTTCGGAAATGGCAGGTTATTTTCCAGCAGGAGTTAGGTTTTACGATTCTTTTCCACCCGATCCTGCCGGCACGGAGTATACTGTGGGTAACCCCTTTCCCAAAACAAATGAGAAGCAGGAATATGTTGCGGTTTTGGAAGGTGATGGGAGATGTTTTCGACCATTTTCCATCAACTACCAGGACATGGAAGCACTACCTACGGTCACTTCAGCTTTTCAAGGATCCAATATTTCCTGTCATGGTGCTTCAGACGGTTCTTTACTTGCCCTGGTAGAGGGAGGTATTCCTCCCTACAGTTACCAGTGGGATGATCCTGGTAATTCCACTTCCAGTAGCCTGGAAGGTCTGCCGGCAGGGACCTATACTGTCACCATCACAGATAGCCAGTCCTGTACCGCTACCGCTGCTGTTGTCCTGGAACAGCCCCAGCCACTTGAAATCCAGGTAGATGATGAAAGTTCTGTATTTAACCTGGATTGTGGAACAGAAGATGGAGGAATTGTCAATTTTGAAATCAGGGGTGGTACTGTCCCGGTAAAGGCGGAATTGCTAATGATCGGTGAGTCTGGAGCGGAGGAATCAATAGGTGACTATGATTTCCGGGTCAACAGGAATTTTGGCTTTGATGCCCTTCAAGCGGGTAGTTATATCATTAAGGCAACAGATACCAATGCCTGTACCCAGGAAATTTCTTTTACGGTTGAGGGCCCTCCTACTTTATCATATACCACATCGGTGAGCCCTTTAACCTCTTGCCAGCAAGCGGAGGCTGCTGCCATTTCCATAATACCTGATGGAGATCCCGAAACGTACAATTATCTCTGGTCCAATGGAGCAACCACGGCCGGCATTCAGGATTTGGGTGCCGGAGACTACTCCGTGGTAATCTCTGATGAATTTGGTTGTAGCAGGGAGGAACAATTTACCATAGACCCCATAGCACCTACATCTTTTTCAGTTGCTTCCGCATCTGAGGTGATATGTGGTGAGCCAGGCCTAAGAACAACTTTTTTTGTAGAGCTGCCGGACGGGGTGGAAGCTACAAGTATAACATGGAGTGGTGGACAAGTTACAGATGACGGGAAGCAAATGGTCAGCTCCGAGCCTGGAATCTACTCAGTTAGTCTGAGGGATGACAATGGATGTGAGTCAGAACAGGAGGTGCAGGTATTGCCTTATGCTTTAGAAGCGGCCTTTGATTTTTTTGGTCCGGATTCCGGTACCGACTACTTTATTGCAGATGAAATCCGGTTTGAAGCCCAATCTTTGGGCAACATCAGTGCTTACCTCTGGGACTTTGGTGATGGGACCAATAGTGTGGAAGCCAGTCCAACGCATAGGTACAGCCGTCAGGGAAATTTTCAGGTGACCTTGGAGGTAACAGATGCCAATGGATGCACAGCCATGGAAACCAGGGAAATTTCTATCCTGGAGTTTCAGGTCCGGATGCCGGATGCCTTTACTCCCGGATCCGCTAGCGGTAACAATACGCACTATTTCCCGGTTTTTGCAAAGATAGGTGATCTGGAGTTTTGGGTATTTAATAAATGGGGAGAGGTGATTTTCTATACCAATGATGCGAATTCCTCTGGATGGGATGGGGCCGTTCAGGGTAGGGAAGCCATGGCCGGAACCTATGTTTACAAACTTCAATATACAGCTCCGGACGGGAGCAAGCAGCAACTTTCAGGAACATTTATACTGATTCGTTAAATTTTTTACTGTTTTTTCCGAAAAAAATTTCTTTTTGTTCGGCAAAAATTTATTTTTGCACCTTAATTTACCAGAAAAAACGAACGATTATCCTAAGCATTTTTGTCCTTCCGGATCATTAAAACTAGCTTTTTGCGGTAAATCATCACTTTTAATTTTCAAGGCAATCCATTATACCATAACCGATGACACCAGCTGATAAATTATCCAAGAGAAAACATTTTAAAACAGACTTATCCGCCGGATTGGTGGTGTTTTTAATTGCCCTTCCCCTCTGTTTGGGTATTTCTCTGGCTTCCGGAGCGCCTTTATTTTCCGGAATCATAGCGGGAATTATCGGCGGCATTGTGGTGGGTTTTTTCAGTAACTCCAATATCAATGTCAGTGGTCCTGCAGCAAGTGTTGCCCTGGTCATCTATACGGCCATACAAACCCTGGGAAATTATGAGGCAGTCCTCCTGGCGGTTGTGTTGGCAGGAACCATTCAAATTGGATTGGGATACCTGAAGGCCGGTACGGTAGCTTACTTTTTTCCAAATGCCATGATCAAGGGAATCCTGGCCTCCATTGGCCTGGTGTTGATTCTAAAGCAAATACCCCATGCCCTTGGAATCAATGAGGTGTTTGAAGGGATGGAGTCTTTCAGTCAAAATGATGGAAGAAACACTTTTACTGAAATCATTTACGTATTGGGAAATATTGGTTGGGGTTCTACCATTATTACCCTGATATCATTGGCCATTATCCTGCTTTGGGACAGGCCTGTCATGAAAAAATATACCTTTTTTCAGTTTTTTCCCTCTGCGCTGGCGGCAGTACTGGTGAGTATTGGTGTAAATGTGGCCTATCACGCTTTTATTCCTGAATTGGCACTGACAGGAAATCATTTGGTTCAATTGCCGGAGGCAGGAAGTTTAGGTGAGTTTTTCGGATTTTTTACTTTTCCTGATTTTTCACAAATTGGGAATCCTCAGATTGTGACCATCGCATTAAGTATTGCTTTCATTGCCAGCCTGGAATCCTTGCTGAGTACCGAGGCGGGAGATAAACTGGATCCCTACAAAAGGAGGACATCCACTAACACAGAATTGAAGGCTCAGGGCCTTGGCAATATAGTTTCAGGATTGGTGGGTGGTTTGCCGGTGACAGCCGTAATCGTCCGGACGTCTGCCAATGTCAATGCAGGCGGCCTTACCAAAACTTCGACCATTACGCATGGTACCATCATGTTGGTTTGTGTGGCCCTTATTCCACAGTTACTCAACATGATTCCTTTGGCATCCTTATCTGCAGTGTTGTTTGTAGTAGGTTACAAGCTTACAAGTTACTCGGTATACAAATCCGTTTTCGAGCAAGGAAAAAAGCAGTTTTTACCCTTTATCATTACCATATTGGTGGTCATGTTTTCCGACCTGATTACCGGTATAATCGTGGGTGGTACGGTAGCCATATTTTTTGTTTTAAGGGATAACTATAAAAACGCATATCTTCATGATAAGGTGGAGCATGAAGGGGAAGAAAAAACCATTATCAGGCTTTCTCAGGAAACGACCTTTTTAAATAAAGCAGATATCATGCTCTTTCTGGATCACCTTCCGAAAGACCACCACCTGGTAGTCGATGGAACGGATACAAAATTCATGCATCCGGATATCTTTGAGATCATAATGGATTTTAAAAAGACTGCCGAATACAAGAATATTAAGTTGGAGTTAATTGGTATAGAACCAAACAAAACCAAAAGTTTTTGGAAGGAGGAAGTATGAATCCGTCAGAAGAGGCTAAAATAAAAGCGGTAATACAGGATAAAATAACAACACTTACCAGGGAAAACATTACCCTGAATGAAATGACCCAACCACAGGGATTGGACAGTGCCATAGGAAGGGTCAGTAGAATGGATTATATCAACAATAAATCCATTGAAATTCTTCTGCTATAGCAAATATTTCATTGCTAAGTTTGCTTTAAAAATTAAGCTTAAACCTGTTTTTCATCAATGAATTGCTTTTGCACCTCGTCCTCTGAGTCTTTATTGTTTTCTTCTTCGAAAAAACGTTTTTGAAAGATCAGGATGATGGCCACCCCAATAAATATGGATGCATCAGCGATATTGAATATCGGCCATAAAGCGGTGTAACTGCCTCCTAAAAGTGGAATCCATTCCGGAACAAAGCCCTCCCAAATGTCAATATAAAACATGTCTATTACCTGCCCATGAAACCAGGGGTTGGGCGCATCAAATGGAGCATTTTTTAACCAAACACCATAAAAAACACTGTCGATCAGGTTGCCCACGGCACCGCCTAAGATCATGGCTATGGAGATAAGGTAGCCCGGATGGGATTTTTTCCGTATCAGCATAAAAAGATAAAAGCCGATTCCAAACATGGCTATCAGTCGGAAACTGGTAAGGATCAGTTTTCCGTATTCAGAACCCAATTGCATCCCGAATGCCATTCCCGGGTTGGTGGTATAGTGAAGCTTGAACCAATCTCCAAACACTTTAATTTGACCTGCAGTACCGAAATCCATTCCGTTGTGCACCAGCATTTTTACTGCCTGATCAATCAAGATCACGATTAAAGTGATACCAAAATATTTCCAATATTTCATCTGTTTATAATTGTCTCTAAATGGTCAGATGGAATCTTCGCATGATTAATAACCATCCCACTGTGTGAGGATTGCGTCATGCTCGATTTCATCTGTTTATACTTTCTCTACTTTTACCGATAACTCAAACTCATCCATATCCAATAGGGTAGGGTTAGTTATTTGATCATCCAACGTCAGTTTCAATGCCTGGGTTTCTGTTTTGATGTATTCGGCAAAGTTTTCCAGGGCGGAATCTACCGCCTCACTCTGCGGAATGACGCTGATTTGTATTTTATCCTGAACTTCCAATCCAAGATCTTTTCTTAGATTTTGGATGCGGTTTACAAAATCTCTGGCAATTCCCTCTTCTTTTAGGGGAACAGTCAGGCTTACATCCAGGGCTACCGTAATGCCATTGTCACTGGCTACAGACCAGCCTGGAATATCCTGGGATTGTATCAGTACCTCTTCTAAGCTTAAGCTTTCTGCAGTACCATCCAGGTCAATTTTTATTTGTCCATCCTTTTCAATGCTGGCAATTTCCTCCTGCCCCCATTGCTGAATGGCTTGATTCAACAATTTCATTCTTGGCCCAAAACGTTTACCCAATAAGGCAAAATTAGGCTTAACACTTTTGACCAATATTCCGGAGGTATCATCGATATAGTCGATGGATTTCACATTCACTTCTGACTTGATAAGTTCTTCCACATGCTCGATAAAACCCCGGGTTTCGGGATTGAGTATTGGGATCAGGATTTTCTGAAGGGGTTGTCGTACCTTCAGCTTTTCCTTTTTTCTCAGGGAATGTACCAAAGAAGAGATGTCCTGAGCAAGCTGCATGCTGTTTTCCAGGCCTTCATTGATCAAAGGTTCGTTTACCTGTTGCCAGTCTGTCAAATGTACGGATGCCGATTTTTTTGGCTGGCTGGCGGTGAGGTTTTGGTACATCCAATCTGCATAGAAAGGGGCTACCGGTGCCATGATCCTGGAGATGCTGATCAGGCATTCAAATAGCGTTTCATAGGCTGCTTTTTTGTCTGCATTCATTTCCCCTCTCCAAAATCGTTTTCTGGCCAGCCGGACATACCAATTGGACAATTGGTCTACTGTAAAATTCATGATTGCCCGGGTAGCTGGGGTCACATCATAGGCCTCATAGGCCCTTTCGCTTTCTATGATGAGAGATTGAAGCTTAGATAGGATCCATTGGTCCAGTTCAGGTCTTTCCTTTTCCGGTACTTTTGATTCTTCCAGGTACACAAAATCATCCAGATTGGCATACAGGGCGAAGAAGTTATAGGTATTTTGAAGGGTACCAAAGAACCTTCGCTGTACCTCGGTTACTCCTTCCTCGTTGAATTTCAGGTTGTCCCATGGGTTGGCATTGCTGAGCATGTACCAGCGCAAGGCATCCGGACCAAAGGTTTTCAGACTCTGGAAAGGATCTACCGCATTGCCCAGCCTTTTAGACATTTTGTTGCCATTTTTATCCAGTACCAGCCCATTGGCGATTACGTTTTTGAACGCCACACTGTCAAAGAGCATCACGGCCAGGGTGTGAAGGGTGAAAAACCAACCCCGGGTTTGGTCTACTCCTTCCGCAATAAAGTCGGCCGGATAATTGGCTTTGAACAAATCTTCGTTCTCAAAGGGGTAGTGCCATTGTGCATAGGGCATGGCCCCCGAGTCAAACCAAACATCAATCAAATCCGGCTCGCGGAACATTTTGTCCCCATTTTCTGCAACTAAAATGATTTCGTCCACATAGGGCCGGTGCAGGTCCACATTTCCATCCTTAAAAGGAGATTCCTTCATGAATCCCTCATCAATGGAGCGCTGGATTTCCGCCTGTAGTTCTGCCACCGAGCCGATGCATTTGGTTTCGGTCGCTGCCTTGTTTCTCCAAATGGGCAGCGGTGTACCCCAGAACCTGGAGCGGCTGAGGTTCCAATCCACCAGGTTTTCCAGCCAGTTGCCAAACCTACCAGTACCAGTTGAGGCAGGCATCCAGTTTATGGTTTTGTTTTGGGCTACCAGTTGGTCTTTATAAGCCGTAGTTTTGATAAACCAGCTTTCCAGCGGATAGTACAAAATGGGCATATCGGTACGCCAACAATGGGGATAACTGTGCTCATATTTTTCCACCTTGAAGGCCTTGTTTTCATTTTTCAGGATGATGGAAATGATCACATCGGTGCTTTTAAAATCCTTGTGACCCTCATCATCCAGGCTATAGTTTTTGACAAAAAAATCATCCTCGGTGAAAACTTTATGGGCATGTATTCCATGTTCTTCCATTTTGGCTTTCAGGTATGTTCCCACTACTGGCAGAAATTTACCTTTTTTGTCAACTACCGGGATTTCCTGGCCACTGTCATCCTTAAGGAAAATACCCGGAATGCGCTGTTGTTCCAGGGTTCTGAAGTCATCCGCACCAAAAGCCTTGGCCAGGTGGACGACCCCCGTTCCATCTTCGGTGGTTACATAATCACCGGAGATAACAGTAAATGCGGGGTCCGGAAGGGCCAGGGCTTTAATGGGGAACAGCTGTTCGTAGGGCATGCCCAGCAAATCCCTTCCTTTGAGGGTTTCCACTACCTGGTAGGGGATGATTTTATCCCCTGCCTTGTAATCATCGAGTGGCAGATCTGCTCCTTTTGGATGGAAGTAGGCAGATAGTCTTGCTTCCGCCAAAATCACCGTTTGTGGCTGGAAGGTGTAGGGGTTGTAGGTTTTGACTTTGACATAGTCCAGTTTTTCTCCTATGGCCAAAGCAGAATTGGACGGCAATGTCCAGGGGGTGGTGGTCCAGGCAAGAATGTACAGGTCCTGTTCTCCCTTCACCTTAAACTGTGCCGTGACAGAGGTGTCTTTCACATCCCGGTAGCAGCCGGGTTGATTGAGCTCGTGCGAGCTGAGTCCTGTGCCTGCTGCCGGAGAGTAGGGCTGAATGGTGTATCCCTTGTACAGCAAATCTTTCTCATAAAGGCGCTTCAACAGGTGCCACAGACTTTCGACGTAGTTTACATCAAAAGTGATATAGGGATCATCCAGGTCTACCCAATAGCCAATTTTTTCTGTCAGTTCATCCCATTCATGCTTGTATCGCATGACGGTCTCGCGGCATTTCTGATTGTATTCGGCTACGGTAATTTTGGTACCAATATCTTCCTTGGTGATACCCAGTTCTTTTTCTACCTGTAATTCCACCGGCAGACCGTGGGTATCCCAGCCCCCTTTTCTTTTGACATGGAATCCCTTCAGGGTTTTATACCGACAAAAAACATCTTTGATGGCACGGGCCATCACGTGGTGAATACCCGGCGTACCATTGGCAGAAGGAGGGCCTTCATAGAAGGTATAGCTTGCGGCCCCTTTTCTATTGTCCACTGATTTTTCAAAGATCTTTTTGCTTTTCCAAAAAGCCAATATGTCTTCTCCGATGCCGGGATAATCTACCTGTTTAAACTCCTGATATTTCTTCACTGTAATTAGAAAATATTTTCTGTTAAGCTTATAATTTTGCTTTTATGGCCGTTGATGCTGCCTCAAAAGAAGGCGTAAAGTTAATAGAAAACTAGGGTTAATGTACGTCAATCTCAGAAAAACTGTGGCCAGTAGCAATTGCAGCCAGATAAAGAGGAAAAAGACGCAGCCATAGGGGAAGTCAAGGCTTGTGTTTTCTTGGGAACCGAGAATTTTTAGCCGGGTATTTCCTGGAACTGGCGCAAATAAGGAGCAGCGCTTCAGGGAGAGTAAGGAATCGGATTTAAGTTTCCGGCAACCTGGGGTATTGCCATTTTTCGACACTTAATGGGGAAAGCACCAGCAAAAGCCAGTCCCTGGATTTATCCGGTACAGGAAAAACAGGTCCGCAGTTTCCCTTTTCTTCCTGTTTCTGACCATTTTCAGGGTCTATCCAATAGGCCTTCCTTTTTGTTTTGCGAAATATTTTTCCTTTAAGAGCAATATTTTTCCCTTTTGGACAATAGACCAGCAGCCAATCCCTGTCTGCCGTAGCAATGGCCAGCTTTTGTGGATGCAGCTTCCAGTTTATTCCCGCCAAAACTTTTGGATCAGGTGCCATTTCCTGCCAGGGCAAGCTTTCAAAAAGGGATTTCATAATTCCCATTTGACCTGATCCCGGAAGCTCCATGGCCTCTTTCCAGGAAAATTGTGCGCCGAATTTGGGATCGGTCGATCCGTCATACATTTGCCAGATTTCATTGCAGCCATAAGTGTGGCCTGCAGCGCCAGAAAGCATGTTCCAATAGGCAGACCTGCGGATATCTGCTGCATCAAGCCGCTGGAAATGCCATTTATTCAAAAGGTTTGGGATATTCTCGTATCCAGGTTCCCCATCTATTACCGGTCTTAGCGGTTTTCTTTTTCTGGCCTTTCGGGTAAAGCGGTATTCCCGAAAGCCCTTTTGGTGGCGCGATTGGAATAGATCTATGTCCAGCCAGCTGGCATCTCCAAAAATATCAGAGGCCAGGTAACCCCCATTGGGGTGGTAGCTCATCAAGCTGTTCTGATCCCTCTCCCTTATACCGGTGGCCATTTCCTCAATGATTTCCTTTTGATGCTCATTTTCTGGTATCCGATCCCCTCCTAAAATCCAGACGATATGGTTCCAATGCCCATATCTTTGACCCAGGAAACGGCCGTAACTTCGGGCATTTTCCGGAGTAAAAATTTCCGGTCCTATACCCCATTTTTTGTTGAATTTGTCTCCCCAGGTGGGAAGCAGGCCCAGGTACAATCCCATTTCATCTGCCAGGGAAACAACCTGGTCCACATGCTTAAAATAAGCTTCATTGGGTTGTTTGGGATCTAGTTTCTTCAGCGGGACCTGACCTGTAGCATTCGGGGAATGCAGGCCATCAAGTTCAGCCAGGATAACAGTCTGAATAAGGGTAAAACCTTTTTCCTTTCGGTTTTTGAAATAGTGAAGGGTGTCTTCCAGGTCTAAGCGGTGCAGCATTTCCCAGGCGGTGTCTGCCAACCAGAAAAAGGGTTGAGCACCTGATGTGACCAGATAGCGTTCGTTTTTACTAATCCCGAGTGCCTCCAGGTGTTGCTTCATTTACTCAAGGTAAATGTTGCAGCCAATTTATACAACTTTCCATCCAGCCTTTTTGTGTTCCTGCTTTGTTGATGGAAAGGGAAAATCCATGAGCTCCTGTAGGATACAGGTGCATTTCGGCGGGCACCTGCTTTTCCAATAGCCCCTGATAAAACAACAGGCTGTGTTGTACAGGCACTGCAGTATCATCCTGTGAATGAAAAATAAAAGTAGGAGGCGAATCTGCTCTTACTTGCTTTTCATTGCTGAAATATTCCACCCATTTCTCTTCCGGCTCTTGTCCAAGAAGATTATTTCTGGATCCTATATGGGTAATGTGTTCGGTAAAGGAAATCACGGGATAACCTAAAATCATAAAATCGGGTCGGCTTGATTGGTGTTCGATGGGGTCTTCATCACCGGGATTACCTTCATCGAAATGGGTTCCTAAGGTGGAGGCCAGGTGTCCGCCGGCAGAAAAACCCATGATGCCTATTTGTTCCGGATCTATTCCCCATTCTTCAGCATGGTGCCTGACCAGCCGGATGGCCCTTTGACCGTCCGCCATGGGTACAATATGGGGATTGCTTTGTGTGTCTGAAGAAGGGAGGCGATATTTCAGGACAATTCCCGCTATTCCCTTGCTGTTAAGCCATTTGGCTATGTCCAGCCCTTCCCAATCATAGGCCAAAACACCATATCCCCCTCCCGGGCAAATGATCACTGCTTTACCAGTAGATGACCTTTTGGCGGGTAGAAATACCTGGACCTGGGGTTTTTGAACCTTGCTGATTACCAGGATATCGTTTTCCTGAATGACTTCCTGCACATTGGTAGTTTTTTGAAAGGGTGCTTCTCCCGGATAGATATCCAGTGTAATGGGTGTCGTTTGGGCAATGGAAATTCCGCTCATCATGATCAGGCAGGCAAAAAGGTAAAACTTAAGCATAGGTATTCAGGAGTATTGGTTTTAATTAAAAGCTTTGAGCATAAGGGCTGCACCGTAGGCAGAGCCTAGTGGGAAATCTGAAAATTCCAGATCATATCCCTTCAGCAACCCATTTAGGAAGCGGATGAATACTTTATTGTGGACAAAACCCCCGTCAATATACACCTTTTTGGTTTCTGAAGCACCTTTGGCCAGCAGTAATGAAGCAACCTGCATCCTGGCCAGGCCGAACACCAAATGGTGGTAGGCTGTATCAAAATCCCTAAAGGAAGTAATGTTCCAGTTGTTTTCAGGAAAAATTTCAGCTATCAGAGGGGTTCTTGCAATGGTTTCCGGGTAAAAACTGCCTGCTGTTCCTTCGGATAGTAATTCATTAACCAGCTTTTTATCTGGCTGAATATTCTTGTAATACTTCGCTTCCACCTTAAAATGCGTATTCAGTTTATGGAGCTGATGGTCCAGTTCATAGCCCAAAAAGAACCGACTGGCCTTTACTGTTTTTCCGTGTATTGACAGAAAATTGAGGCAATCGTTTTGGAGTTCCCCGAAAGTGAGTTCCCTTTGCGGGAAGGGATTCAGGGTAATGCTCCAGGTACCTGTGGAAATCAATAGGAAGGGTTCCTTTATTTTGATCAGATAGGATGCCAGGGCAGAAGAGCTGTCGTGGATCCCTACGCCTACCTGTACTTTTTTACCACAGATTACTTTTTCAAAGCTGTGGGTGGTGGGTACCTGCCTGGGAAGTTTTTCATGGATCCCTTCTTTATACACCCATTCATGGTAATCTCCCCTGGGAAAATCCCATAACTTGGTGTGACAGCCGATGGAGGTAGGTTCAGTGACGACTTCACCGGTAAATAGATAAGAGATGTACTGGGGCAGATGCAGGGAATACTTGATTTTTCGGAATATTTCCGGCTTTTTCTTTTTCAACCAATACAGCTGCAGACCAGAATTGAGCATGCCCAAAGTTGGGGAAGCAGTAGTTTGGTTGATGCTTTCTTCCGGATAGGTAGCATAAAACTCCTGATGAAGGTCTTCCGGAAAATCTTTCAGGTAGTTGTAAATGGGTGTAACGGCTTTTCCGTTCTCATCGATGGAAACGAATGAAGCACCATAAGTGGAAAAATTCAAGGCTTTGATCTCATATTCAGGGTCATGGCACAATTTCTCCACCTTTTCTTTCGCCCAGGCCGTGATTTTTTCCAGGTCATCACACTCCTCCCCATCTTCATCTTTGATGGTAGGAAACTTGACATATTCTTCTTTGATTTCCTTTAAATTTTCATCAAAGAGAAAAAATTTCTTGTTGGTCTTTCCTATATCAAATATGGCAATTACCGGTATGGGCATTTTCTATGTGGTTAGTTTGGATGAATTGATTTACTTACAAGCCTGTGGCCATGCTTTTTCTTCCCCTTTCCCGGATCAGGCTTTCTCTGATGCTCAGTTGCCGGAAAGCAGCGATGGGATTGAGGGCAGCACCTGCCTGCATCCTGGCTTCGGATATGAGGGGCCTGAGGTCCGTTCTGAAAGCTTCCTGAAGCATTTCCTGCGCCAAGACAGGATCATTAGCCTCCCGGGCACGCTCCAAAGCCTGCCTGTCTACCAATAAGGCCTGGGCATAGGCCAATTGTATGGCTTCTACAGATTGAAGTAAGTCCTCCATTGGATCTTTCAGGTTGTGGCTGGCATCGATCATCCAGGCCGGATAGGGATTGTTGGACTCCTTATCTTCCATTCCTTCTACCAATTCATTGAAGATCAAAAAGAGCTGGTAAGGTTTCATTGCCCCTACGGTCAGGTCATCATCTCCAAATTTGGAATCGTTGAAGTGAAAGCCTCCCAGTTTACCCTGCATCATCAGGGTAGCGACGATTTGCTCGATATTGGTATTGGGCAGGTGGTGTCCCAGGTCCACCAGGGTAAAAGCCCGCTCTCCCAGCTGGGAAGCCAGCAGGTGGGAAGTACCCCAATCCTGGATGACGGTATGGTAAAAATAGGGTTCGTAGGGCTTGTACTCAATGAACATTTTCCAATCTTCCGGCATACCCGCATAAATTTCCCTAAGTGAATCCAGGGTGCGTTGTAAGGCTTTTCTAAAATTCATCTGCCCGGGGAAAGACGAGCCATCTGCCAACCAAACGGTAAGTGATTTGGAACCAAGGGCTTCTCCATGTCGGATAACTTCTAAATTATGGTCCACTGCCAATTTTCTCACTTTGGCGTCGGTATGGCAAAGGGAGCCGAACTTATAAGAATTCTCTTGTTCCGCTTGATCCTGGAAGGTATTGGAATTTACGGCATCGAAAAGCAGGTTATGGGAAGCCGCATGGGCTTTTATCTGATCTACGTTTTGGGGGATATCCCAGGGAATGTGCAGGGAAATGGCCCCAGAACCTGCGTTTAAAGCATGAAGGATACCTACATCATCTATTTTTTCTTCCAGTGACCGGGGTTCTCCCCCACCTGGGAATCGTCCAAAACGGGTGCCCCCCGTTCCCAGTGCCCAACTGGGTATAGCGATCTGAAAGGCCTGAATTTTTTGGATTATTTTTTGGGCATCCAGGCCCCTGCTATCCAGCCGACGGCTTATATACTCAAAACTCTCCCGGTGGTCCGGGAGAGCTTTATCATTGAGACTATGTATTTGATTTTTATCAATTCGCATGGAAATCGGTTATCTTACGAAAGCTGCAGCTACGCCGCCGTCTACGTTTAAAATATTGCCGGTACTTTTGCTGAGATGGCCGCCAACAAAAGCAAAAACTCCATTGGCGATATCGTCTACACCGATGATCTCATTCATAATGGTTCGCTTGGCGTAAAAGGCAGGAAGTTCTTCCACAGAAATGCCGTAAGCTTTAGCACGACCTTTGGCCCATTCACCTTCCCATATTTTACTACCTTCGATCACTGCATCCGGGTTCACCACATTTACCCTGATCTTATCCGGACCAAGTTCGGCTGCGAGCAATCTGCTCATGTGTACCTGAGCCGCTTTGGCTGTACCATAGCCCACATTGTTCGGACCAGACACCAGGGCATTCTTACTGGCAATATTGATGATATCTCCGCCTTTGTTTTGTGCCCTGAGAATGGAGACAGCTGCTTTGGAAACAGCAAACTGGCCTTTTACCAGGACATTCTGAAGCGTATCCCAATCCTTTTCGGAGGTTTGTTCGATAGGTTTGGAAATGGCTAGCCCTGCACAGTTGACAATGATATCTATCCCTCCGAATTTGAGAGAAGCGGCTTTCAGGGCCTTGTCAATGTCATCCAATTTGGTCACGTCCATTACGGATCCGGAACCGGTATCCTTATTGTAGGTGCCGACAGCTTCATCCAGCCTGTCCTGATTGATGTCGGTAATAAATACACAGGCACCTTCTGCTGCGAGTTTGTCGGCAATGGCCTTGCCAATACCGCCTGCTCCACCGGTTACAAAGGCCACTTTTCTGGAAAGGGGTTGTTCCTTGGGCATGCGTTGAAGTTTAGCTTCCTCCAATAACCAATACTCAATATCAAAAGCCTCCTGAAGAGGTAAGGATACATAGGATGAAATCGCCTCGGCACCTTTCATCACATTGATGGCATTGGTATAAAATTCGCTGGCAACTCTGGCAGTCTGCTTGTTTTTTGCATAGGAAAACATCCCCACTCCCGGCCATAGAATGACTACCGGATTGGAGTCCCTTATAGCAGGGCTATTGGGCCGTTTGTGGTCTTCGTAGTATTTGGTGTAATACTGACGGTAGTCTTCAAATTCCTTTTCCAGGTATGCTTTGACTTCGGTCATGTCCTCCAAATCCTTATCCGCAGGAATTTCCAAAACCAGGGGTCTTATTTTTGTTCGCAAAAAGTGATCGGGACAGCTGGTTCCCAATGGAGCCAATTTTTCCAAATCATTGCTATTGATAAATTCCAAAACCCGGTCATCATCCGAAAAATGTCCTACCATCCGGTTATAACTGGAAGCTAGTCCCCTCAGGTGTGGGGCAATTTTGGAAGCTTGTTCTTTTCTTTGATTGGCAGGTAGGGAAGTTACTTTCTGGCCACCGAAAACAGGTCGCTTTTTACCATAATTTTCTTCCAGGTATTGAGAAGCCATGTCAATTACTTCCAGACTATTGATATAGCATTCGTAGGAGGTTTCTCCCCAGGTGAAGAGTCCGTGACCGCCCAGCATAATGCCGCGGATACCGGGATTTTCATTGAGGGCCTCTTCTAATTTAAGTGCCAGGTCAAAACCGGGCCGCTGCCAGGGTACCCAGGCGATTTGTCCATCAAACAATTCCTGTGTGATCTTTTCACCGTCTTTGGAGGCGGCAATCGCAATGGCTGCATCGGGATGAAGGTGGTCGATGTGCTTGAAGGGTAAAACTGCATGAAGGGGTGTGTCGATGGAAGGCGCCTTTGAATCCAGATCATAAATGCAATGGTTAAAAAGGGCTACCATTTCATCTTCAAATTCCAGTCCCCTGTAGACATTTTTAAGAGAAAGCAACTGGTCCATGTACAGACCGGCAAGACCACTCCTTTTTAAGGTTCCAATGTCACCACCGGATCCCTTGATCCACATGACCTCTGTATCCTTTTTGGTCAACGGATCTTTTTCAATGGTTTTACAGCTGGTATTTCCACCGCCGTAGTTGGTTATTCTTAAGTCTGCACCCAATATATTGGACCTGTAAAGCAGCAGGGCGATCTGATCGTCCCCCAGGGCTTTTGCTTTTTCTTCGTCCCACAAATAATCTACGTGCTTAAAAGTGTTTTTTGTAATTGCCATATTTTAGATATGAATAGATTTGAATGCTAATTATTATTTAGCGAATTTAATTTATTTTTTAATTTCAACTGTCCTGTTCTATGCTGACTTAAATTGATTTTACCTTCAAAAACACAGGTTTTTTTACCTTTAAAGGATCAAGTGTCGTGCAAATCGAAAATATTAACAGTTTTTAGTGGTCTTTGGTAGTGAAATTATTCATTTCAGTCTGGAAATGCTGAATTCCCATTATTTTTTATAGGGTGAGGGGCTGGTAGCGGTCCAGCCACCGTCAATCACCAGGCTTTGGCCGGTAATGTGCCGGGCACTGGGAGATACCAAAAACCCTACTGCTGCTGCAATATCTCTGGGATATGCCGGTCGCCCCATGGGGGTAATCCTGGACCATGTTTGCTCATATCCATCTTCTGATGCCGTCCTCTCTGTCATTGTAGCCCCGGGGGCCACGGCATTGACATTGATATTAAAAGGAGATAGTTCCAGTACCAGCGTTTTGGCCAGCATTTCCAGGGCAGCCTTGCTCATGCCATAGGCAGCGAGATTTTTATGGGCCTGGTGGCCTGTTACAGAGGACATGAAAAGGATGCTACCTCCGGATTGCTGGGCCATCATCTGTTTCGCCGCCTGCTGTGCCAAAAAGAAACTGCCAACCAAATTGAGTTGAAGAAGTTTATGAAAATCTGATTCTTTATAGGTCAGAAATTCCCCAAAAACGGTAATCCCTGCATTGGCTACCGCAATATCCAAGCGGCCAAATTGTCGCACTGTTTGCTGCACCAATTGTTCAATAAAACCGGTATCTGATGCGTCCCCTGCATGCCCTGAGCAGCTACTATTGGGAAATTCCGAGTTGATCTTATCCACTGCGTTTTGGGTAAGATCCCGGTCCAGGTCATTTAGCATGACCCTTAAGCCTTCCGCAGCAAAATGCCGGCATATTTCAAAGCCTATTCCCATTCCCGCTCCCGTTACCAGGGCAACCTGTGGAGCAGGATCATTTTCTTTTTCCATCTGGTTTAGAAAGATTTACAGCAGTTGGTAATCTCTTTTAGGGGTTAGGATCAGTGCGAGTCCTTCGTTACTTCACTTCCGGAACTGCCCTTCAGAAAATCCAGGTCTGCGCCCAGATTGGCTTGCTCTACATGTTTTACATAAAGGCTTACATAACCCCTTTCGGCCGGCAATGCTGGTTTTTTCCAGGCAGCCTTCCTTTTGGTCAGCTCTTCGTCCGACACCAGCAGGTCTAGTTTCCGACCTGCTACATCCAGTGCGATCAGGTCGCCGGTTTGTACTACGGCAAAATTTCCCCCTTCTGCAGCTTCCGGAGTAGCGTGCAGGACCACCGTACCAAAACCAGTACCACTCATCCTACCATCCGAAATCCGGATCATGTCCTGAATACCCTTTTCCAACACTTTAGGAGGTAATCCCATATTGCCCACCTCGGGCATTCCGGGATAGCCTTTTGGTCCTACATTTTTGAGGATCATTACAGAATTTTCATCTATATCCAGCTCAGGGTCATCTATTTTATTTTTATAATCGTCAATGTCTTCAAAAACCACCGCCTTTCCTGTATGCTTCATCAATTCCGGACTAGCCGCCGAAGGTTTGATAATGGCTCCGGTTTCACAGAGGTTTCCCTTGAGGACCACTATGCCGGAAATGGGATTGAAAGGAGAATCAATGGCAGCGATTACTTCCTCATTGAAGTTTTCAAATCTTTCATTGTTTTTACCAATACCTTGTCCGGTTACGGTGATGGCATCATTGTGCAGGTGATCTTTCAATTGACGGATTACGGGTGGAAGACCACCGGCATAGTAAAAATCCTCCATAAAATATTTGCCTGAGGGCTGCAAATTGGCCAGAAGGGGGATTTTTGAGGAGAACCGATCAAAATCTTCCAGGTTTAACTGAACCCCCATCCTGCCTGCTATGGCCAGCAAATGGATGACAAAATTGGTAGAACCGCCAATCGCAGCATTCACCATGATGGCATTTTCAAAGGCTTCCCGGGTCAGGATATCTGAAAGTTTCAGGTCATTTTCCACCATTTTCACAATTTCCATTCCCGACATATGCGCAAGAACTTTTCTTGCCGTGTCGGGTGCAGGAATCGCCGCATTACCGGGTAATGTAAGTCCCAGGGCTTCGACCATACAGGCCATGGTGGAGGCTGTTCCCATTACCCCGCAGTGACCGTCGCTACGGCAAAGGGCCGATTCGGCCACGTAGAGGTCTTCCTGAGTCATTTTTCCTTGCCTGGAGGCTTCGCTGAATCGCCAGATATCACTGGTACTTACTTCAGCTCCCCTGTATCTTCCGGTGAGCATGGGACCACCGGAAACCACGATGGTAGGCAGGTTCACACTGCTGGCACCCATGACGAGGGAAGGGGTGGTTTTATCACAGCCACAAAGCAAAACCACTCCATCCAAAGGATTGGCCCTGATGGATTCTTCGGTGTCCATGCTGGCCAGGTTTCTGTAAAGCATGGCAGTGGGCTTCATGACGGTTTCCCCCAGGGACATCACAGGAAACTCTACAGGATAGCCTCCTGCTTCCAATACCCCTTTCTTCACAAATTCAGCCAATTCCCTGAAATGGGAGTTACAGGGAGTCAACTCCGACCAGGTGTTACAAATACCAATGATAGGCTTGCCACCCAATTCATGGGTTGGAATTCCCTGCTTTTTAAACCATGACCTGTAAATCAGGCCATCTTTGCCGGTTTTTCCAAACCAGCCCTGACTTCTTCTTTCCTTTTTGCTCATTTTATGCTAGGTGTTTTTCTATCTAAAAAGTTACTTTCCTTGAAGGCTAGTACTTTTGTTATTTTGGAAGTATAAGATTAGTAAATGTTTGGTCAAAATAAAATTTAAACCTGTAAAATCCTTGTTCCGGTAGATGGGATCAAAATTAAATCCTAAAGGGCATTTATTTTTGAAACGGGGCATAAAAATAATCATTGGTAAACACCAAAAAAGCATAGAATATACAGGTTGATTTATCAGTGAGAAAAGGTTTGAAGAATGAATATTCGGTTTGTTTTTGTTTTGTGCTTCATGCTGGAAAAAGGATCAGTAGTAGCATGGTGAAAAATTACCGATTATCTTCTATTTTGGGCTGTCAATTAAAAAAAAATATCAATGAGTTTTGAAATTCAATCATCCATGGATACCTATGATGTAATCATAGTGGGTTCAGGTGCCGGCGGAGGTATGGCCAGCAAAATCCTTTCAGAATCAGGTCTGAGTGTGGCGGTAGTAGAAGCAGGAAGTGATTTTGATCCTGCTCTGGAGGAGTACCGAACTCAAATGCGCTGGCCATGGGAGTCCCCGAGGAGAGGGGCCAATACGGTAAGGGCTTTTGGAGATTTTGATGCCGCCTATGGAGGCTGGGAAATTGAAGGCGAACCTTATACCCGTAAAGACGGCACCCAATTCGATTGGTTCCGTTCCCGGATGGTGGGCGGAAGGACCAATCACTGGGGCAGGATTTCTCTGCGGTTTGGTCCGGATGATTTCAAAAGAAAAAGCATCGATGGATTGGGAGATAACTGGCCCATCGGTTATGAGGATGTAAAGCCCTATTATGACAGGGTGGATAAAATAGTTGGCGTTTTCGGAACCAAGGAAGGTATAGCCAATGAGCCTGACGGGTACTTTCTTCCCCCACCCAAACCCAGGCTACATGAGCTGGCTTTTATGAAAGGTGGAAAAAAGATCAATCTTCCCGTTATCCCTTCCAGAATTTCTGTTTTGACCCGGCCCGTAAACAATGAAAGGGGTACCTGCTTTTTCTGTGCTCAGTGTAACCGGGCCTGCCAGGTATATGCAGATTTTTCCGCAGGCACCGTACTGGTAAAGCCTGCCATGAAAAAGGGAAATGTGGACCTGTATACCTATGCCATGGTGCGGAAGGTGACCACCAATGAAAAGGGGGAAGCCACAGGAATATCCTACGTCAGCAAGGTGGATATGCAGGAATACAAATTAAAGGCCAGGGTGGTGGTCTTGGGTGCTTCTGCTTGTGAAAGTGCCCGGATCATGATGAACTCCAGCTCTCCTCAGCACCCCAATGGGATCTCCAACAGCAGTGGCACCCTGGGTCGCTACCTCCATGATTCTACAGGAGCCAGCCGCTCGGCCCTGATGCCTGAGTTTATTGGAAGGGATAAATACAACGAGGATGGGGTAGGCTCTATGCACGTGTATACACCCTGGTGGTTGGACAACAAAAAGCTGGATTTTCCCAGAGGATACCACCTGGAATTTGGCGGAGGCATGCGCATGCCCAATTATGGCTTTGGTTTTGGAATGGATTCCATGAGGAAGTACATCAGGGACGAATTCGGCAATGCCAGCCCCAATGGTGGTTATGGAGCCGGATTGAAGAAAGATATCAGAAGTGTGTATGGTGCTACAGTAGGAATTGCAGGAAGAGGGGAAAGTGTACCACAATATGACAACTACTGCGAAATAGATCCCAATACCGTGGACAAATACGGCATTCCTGTTTTGCGCTTTCATTACAACTGGACCGAACATGAGGTGAAACAGGCCAGGCACATGCAGGATACTTTCGAAGAAATTTTTGATGCGATGGGTGCCCAGGTGATGGGCACCAAACCCGGTGCGGAAAACCAATACGGGCTGGCTGCTCCTGGCAGAATCATTCATGAAGTGGGTACGGCCAGGATGGGGGATGACCCTAAAACATCGGTTTTGAACAAATATTCCCAGGCACATGAATGCAAAAACCTTTTTGTAGTGGACGCTGCTTCATTTGTTTCCCAGGCCGATAAAAATCCTACCTGGACCATAATGGCCCTTTCGATCCGGACTTCAGAATACATTGTGGATCAATTGAAAAAGAAGAATATTGGGTAAAGGGAACAACCGTTGAGGTCTTTGAGACCTCGACGGTTTTTTTCGTGAACGTTTTGGTTTAGAATACGAGGTTGTGAAAACCCCAAAGGTCAATATTCATAACCTTTGGGGTCTTTGAGTCCCCGAAGGTTTTTACATAAAGGCTTGGTTAGAGACCTTCGGTGTTATGGAAACCCCAAAGATCAATTATCGATAACCGTTAAGGCCTTCGAGACGGTTTTTTGGTGAACGCTCTGGGAAAGACCTTCGGGGTTGTGAAAACCCCAAAGGTCAATATTCATAACCTTTGGGGTCTTTGGTACCCCGAAGGTTTTTACATAAAGGCTTCGTTAGAGACCTTCGGTGTTATGGAAACCCCAAAGATCAATCATCGATAACCGTTAAGGTCTTCGAGACGGTTTTTTGGTGAATGCTCTGGGAAAGACCTTCGGGGTTGGTAAAACCCCAAAGGTCAATATTCATAACCTTTGGGGTCTTTGGTAACCTGAAGGTTTTTTTGTGAACGCTTCGGGTAAGACCTTCAGGGTTACGAAAACCCCAAAGGTCATGGACAATGCGCTTTCTGATTTTTTTATCTAAGGGATTTAATTCAAATTCACGCCGTGGATTGGCAATACATTATTGAAGGCCTGCAAGCAGGTATACAGGAAATGAGCTGGCTGGAAGCCGTGGCCGTCTTTTTTGGGCTGGCTTCTGTATTTTATTCGATGAAGGAAAACATTCTGGTTTTCCCTACGGGCATCATCAGCACCCTGATATATGTATGGATCTGTTTTCAGGTCAGACTCTATGCCGATATGGGCATCAACGGGTATTATTTTGTCATGTCGATTTTCGGTTGGTATGTCTGGACGCATCCCAAACCCGGAAAAGCCAATGTTCCTATTACCTGGCTGGGCACCAGGGGGATGGTGAATTCCCTGTTGCTATTGCTGGTTTCCTATCTTGCCTTGTATGTTGTACTTCATAACTTTACCGATAGCGATGTACCCTATTGGGATTCCTTTACTACAGCCACAGCTTTTGTAGGGATGTGGCTGATGGCCAAAAAAAAGGTGGAAAACTGGATTGCCTGGATCATCACAGACCTGGTATCCGTCCCGCTTTACCTTTACAAAGGCCTTTTGTTAACCTCCTTTCAATTTCTGGTTTTCACGGTTTTGGCGGTATTGGGATTGATCGCCTGGATCAGAGTGGCCAAAATATATGCAGCCAATAATGGATAAGGTTGTCATCATCGGGCCCGAATCTACTGGAAAAAGCACCCTGACACAGGCTTTGGCTGCTCAGTACTCGGAGCCCTGGGTGCCGGAGTTTGCCAGAGAATATCTGCTTCAACTTGACCGCACTTATCGTTTTGATGATTTACTTGAAATGGCCAGGGGACAAATCGAGTGCGAGGATGAGCGGGCCAAACAAGCGAAAGAAATTTTATTTTGCGATACGGATCTGCGGGTAATCAAGATCTGGAGTGAGCACAAATACGGCCGTACCCATCCCTGGATAACCCAACAGATCCAACACCGAAAATACGACCTGTACTTGCTTACAGACATAGATATCCCCTGGCAGGAAGATCCTTTAAGGGAACATCCGGATCCGGATATGCGGACCTATTTTATGCAGCTATACGAACAGGTTTTGGAATCCTCTGGTGTACCCTGGGTTAAAATTTCCGGTAGTTCGGATGAACGAGTCCGGGCAGGCATTGCAGCCATAGAAGCAAGTAAAAAATTTTAAAATACGAATCGCTGTATTTGGCAGACCATTTATCTTGTTCTTTCACCGAAACTGTTATAATTTGGAAAGCATACGGCAAACGGGCTGAGTTTTAAGGAAATTTTAAATATTTTCAACATTTATAAGTAACCATGAAGCAAACGGACCCTCATATGGAAGACCACAAACAGCAAATGAAAAAATACTGGAAGCGAAACATCAGGACAGTGCTGATCCTGCTCTCCATCTGGTTTCTGGTCTCCTTTGGATTTGGTATTTTACTGGCGGAGCCTTTAAATGCCATTAAGATCGGTGGATACAAACTTGGATTCTGGTTTGCGCAACAAGGCTCCATATTTACCTTTGTGATCCTGATTTTTGTTTACGTCTACAAGATGAACAAGCTGGACGAAGCATTTGATGTCAATGAAAAATAATCCCTTATGACCCTATTATGGATATTTTAACCTGGACCTACATTCTGGTAGGCCTTTCCTTTGCCCTGTATATAGGCATTGCCATTTATACCAGAGCAAGCTCTACCAAGGAATTTTACACAGCTGGAGGAGGTGTTTCTCCATTGGCCAACGGAATGGCTACAGCAGCAGACTGGATGTCCGCTGCCTCTTTTATTTCCATGGCCGGAATCATCGCTTTTTCAGGATATGATGGTTCTGTTTACCTCATGGGCTGGACGGGCGGTTATGTATTGCTGGCCTTGTTATTGGCCCCTTACTTGAGAAAGTTCGGCAAATTTACCGTTCCTGACTTTGTGGGGGACCGGTATTACAGCAACAAGGCCAGGGTAGTGGCCGTTTTTTGTGCCTTATTTATTTCCTTTACCTATGTAGCGGGACAAATGCGAGGGGTTGGAATAGTTTTCTCCAGGTACCTGGAGGTGGATATTGAGACCGGTGTGCTGATAGGGATGACCATCGTATTTTTCTATGCCGTTTTGGGGGGTATGAAAGGGATTACCTATACCCAGGTGGCCCAGTATTGTGTGTTGATCTTTGCCTTTATGGTTCCTGCCATATTCATTTCTATCCAGCTGACCGGAAATCCTATCCCTCAGTTGGGATTGGGAGGTACAGTGCAGGACGGGACGTACCTTTTGGACAAGTTAGACGGAATTCTGGTGGACCTGGGATTTCATCAGTATACCTCGGGTAGGAAGTCGGTAGCAGATATTTTTGCGATTACCCTGGCACTGATGGTAGGGACTGCAGGTTTACCCCATGTAATTGTTCGTTTTTTTACAGTTCCCAGAGTGAAAGATGCACGGCTTTCGGCTGGCTATGCCTTGGTCTTTATCGCCATTTTGTACACCACAGCACCGGCGGTTGCTGCTTTTGGGATTTACAATGCCATAGATACCGTAGCAGGACAGCCGGTAGATGACCTTCCGGACTGGGTAGAAAACTGGCAAAAAACCAACCTGATTGTGGTGGAAGATTTGAATAACGATGGCCTGGTCCAATACCTGGCTGATCCGGAAATGAACGAACTTACCGTGGATAAAGACATCATGGTCCTTGCCGCCCCGGAGATAGCCGAGCTGCCCAACTGGGTGGTCGGCCTGGTGGCTGCAGGAGGAATGGCTGCTGCCCTGTCTACAGCTGCCGGCTTGCTTTTGGTCATTTCTACTTCGGTGTCAAGAGACCTTTTCAGAACCTTTGTTCCACAGATGACCGAAAAAACAGAACTGATCATTGCCAGAACAGCAGCTGCGGTGGCAGTAGTCATAGCGGGATATTTTGGCATCAACCCCCCGGGTTTTGTAGCAGAGGTTGTCGCTTTTGCCTTTGGTTTGGCTGCGGCATCTTTCTTTCCGGTAATCATCATGGGCATCTTTTCGACCAGAATGAACAAGGAGGGAGCCATAGCCGGTATGATCTGTGGCCTGACGTTTACCCTGGGATACATCATTTATTTTAAATTTGTATATCCTGAAGCGAATAACATGGACAACTGGTGGTTTGGGATTTCTCCGGAAGGCATTGGTTCGCTGGGAATGCTGATCAATTTTGTGGCATGTTATGTGGTTTCCAAATTTACACCGGATCCTCCTGCACACGTGCAGGAAATGATACAGGAAATCCGGATTCCAAGGGGAGCTGGAAAAGCGCAAGATCACTAAAAGAGGTGTTGTTGGAATGCCGGGATACTGGAATTAGAAAAAATTTAGTTTAATTTATAGAAGATTTACAACCAAAAATACCTGAAGATGAGTGATAGAATTCATACCCTTAGTGGATATTTTCATGAATACCAGAAAAGTGTAGCTGACCCGGAAAATTTTTGGGCCAGGGTAGCCGATTCTTTTCATTGGAAAAAACGCTGGGACAAAGTCTTGGACTGGAATTTTGAGGGACCTGATGTCAAATGGTTTCTGAATGGCAAATTAAACATCACCGAAAATATCCTGGAAAGGCATCTCTATACTATTGGCGACAAACCTGCCATTATATGGGAGCCCAATGAACCCGGGGAGGATAGCCGGACGCTTACCTACAGGCAGCTATATGAAGAAGTTTGTCGTTTTTCTAATGTTTTGCAGGAAAAAGGCGTACAAAAAGGAGATAAGGTAATCATCTACATGCCCATGGTTCCGGAGGCAGCCGTGGCCATGCTGGCCTGCGCCAGGGTTGGGGCCATCCATTCGGTGGTTTTTGCCGGTTTTTCCAGCAATGCCCTTGCTGATCGTATCAATGATTGCGAAGCCAAGGTGGTCCTGACGGCTGATGGTAATTTCAGGGGAAATAAAAAGATCCCTGTCAAGGCAGTAGTGGATGAGGCATTGGAAAATACCAGCACGGTGAGTACGGTGATTGTTTACCAAAGGACGGGTCAGGAAGTAAGCATGAAGGCGGGCAGGGATTTTTGGTGGCATGAAGCCATAGAAGGAAAAGATGCCCATCAGGAAGCAGTGGAGATGGATAGTGAGGACATGCTTTTTATCTTGTATACTTCAGGATCTACAGGAAAACCCAAAGGGGTAGTGCATACTTGTGGAGGATACATGGTGTATTCCAAATATACCTTTGAGAATGTATTTCAATATAGTCCTGGTGATGTGTACTGGTGTACAGCAGATATCGGTTGGATCACCGGGCATTCCTATATTGTTTATGGGCCCTTATTGGCCGGGGCGACCTCCATCATGTTTGAAGGGGTTCCTACCTATCCGCATGCCGGACGCTTTTGGGAAATTGTGGACAAGTATAAAGTCAACCAGTTTTACACGGCACCCACGGCCATCCGGGCACTACAAGCCCATGGTACGGAACCGATAGAGCCGTTCAAGCTGGACTCCCTTAAGGTGCTCGGTTCAGTGGGAGAGCCCATCAATGAGGAAGCCTGGCACTGGTACCATACCCATATCGGGAAAACGAAATGTCCCATAGTGGATACCTGGTGGCAAACAGAAACCGGAGGTATCATGGTATCACCCCTGGCCGGTATCACCCCTACCAAGCCGGCTTATGCTACCCTGCCCTTACCGGGAATACAGCTGGCCATCATGGATACAGAGGGTAAGGAAATGACTGGTAATTCCGTTGAAGGTAATCTTTGTGTTAAATTTCCCTGGCCCGGCATGATCCGCACCACCTATGGCGACCATGACCGTTGCAAGCAGACCTATTTTTCTGCCTACAAGGGCATGTACTTCACCGGAGATGGTGTCAAAAGAGACCACGACGGCTATTACCGCATTTTGGGGAGGGTAGATGATGTCATCAATGTTTCCGGTCACCGTATGGGTACAGCGGAGGTAGAAAATGCCATCAATGAGCATCCCCTGGTAGTAGAATCTGCCGTGGTAGGATATCCGCATCAGGTCAAAGGACAGGGCATCTATGCTTATGTGATCTGTGATATGAAAAACAGGTCGGTACAAAGCCTGACCAATGAGATCAAGGATACGGTGACCAAAATCATCGGGCCAATCGCCAAACCGGACAAAATTCAGATTGTTCCGGGACTTCCCAAGACCCGCTCCGGCAAGATCATGCGCCGAATTCTGAGAAAGGTGGCGGAAGGAAATATGGACAATATGGGAGATACCTCCACCCTGCTGGATCCTGATGTAGTAGACAAAATCATCGAAGGAAGAATCGAATAACATCTTCAGTCAATTACGGGGAGAGGTGGCGGTTACCGTTCACCTTTCCCCATCATTCCTTAGCAAAGCTCCGATATGGCCAATGTCATCGTCAATAGGGTCATTGATTTCTTAAAGAATTTTCCCCCATTTAGCTTTTTGTCAGCTGAATTGCTCGCTCAGGTAGCCAGTGAGGTGGATTTGGTGTATTACGAAAAAGGTGAATTCCTGTTTCAGAAAGGAGAACCGGCCAAGAGTTATTTTTTTGTAGTCAAAGAGGGGGCCATCAAGCTGACAGATCATATCGAGGGAAAGGAAGAGACAGTACAGATATGCGATGAAGGGGATGTGTTTGGGGTTCTGGCTTTACTGGGCAAAAGGCCCTATATCCTCAATGCCAGGGCCGATGAACCCAGTCTGATCATTGCTGTGCCGGTAGGTATTTTTGAAAAGATCCTGGAGGAAAACAATAAAGTGAGCCTGTACTTTGCTTCGGGTTTTGCTTCCGGCCAGGTAGTGGTACGGTCCGGATTGTCACAAACGCAAAAAGTCAGGGCGCTTTTTGGTGGGAACAGCAACGAAAATGGGCTGATGCTTTTTTCCGGGCAGGCATCCATTCAATTTTCCCATCCGGTCATTTATTGTCATACCGGAAATACCATAGCGGAAGCGGTTGAAAAAATGAGCCGCGAGCAAGTAGGGTCTATCATTATTGTGGATGAAAACAAACATCCCAAGGGCATCATTACCGATAAAGACCTCAGAAATCGCCTGATTGCCAAAAATCTACCCTATCATACACCAGTAGAAAAAATCATGAGTCAGCCTGTGGTGACGGCAGGAAAGGATCTGGAGTTTTCTCAGGTGTACCTGAATATGGTCAAACACAGGCTTCATCACCTGGTTTTTACAGAAGATGGCAGTGCAGATTCCCCATTGCTGGGGATTATTTCTGACCACGATATCCTGCTATCTCAGGGGAATAGTCCGGCGGTATTGATCAAGGCCCTTCAGGAAAGTCATGATATTCACGAGCTGGCCAAACTCAGAAACCAGGCGGAGGGCATGTTGAAATACTTTTTGGAAAATGAGCTGGCCATAGATTTTATCGCCGGGATCCTTACCGAAATCAACGATACCCTCATCCGGCAAGCCATTGCCATGGCCAGAGCGAGACATGAAGCAAATTTTCCGGAGGTAAAGGATATGCAATTTTGCTTTTTGGCATTGGGATCTGAAGGAAGGGGAGAGCAATTGCTTCGTACAGACCTGGATAATGCCATTGTCTACGAGGATGTATCTGAAGAACTGAAGGAAAAGGCCCAGGATTACATGCATCTCCTGGCCAGAGATGTGGTGGATATCCTTTTTGCCTGTGGCTTTCTTTCCTGTCCTGCCGAGATGATGGCCAATAATCCCCGCTGGTGTCAGCCGCTCAGTCAGTGGAAGGATTACTTTAGCCAATGGATCCGCGAGCCAGATCCCCAATCCCTGATGATGGCCACCATTTTTTTCGATTTTCGGGCGGTGAGTGGAAAGCAGGCCCTTGCAGAAGCATTGACCCAACATGTGTATGAAGCAATCAGTCAGGGGAAATTGTTTCTTAATTTTTTCGCCAAAAATGCCCTATTGAACCCGCCTCCGCTTGGCTTTTTCAGGAATTTTATGGTAGAAAAATCAGGGAAACATGCGGAAAAGTTTGATATCAAGTTGCGGGCCATGATGCCTCTTGCAGATGCTGCCAGGGTGCTGATCCTAAGCCACCAGGTGGTGGGCATCAACAACACGTTTAAAAGGTATGAAAAATTGGCCGAACTGGAACCCCAACAGGCCGCCTTGTACAGGGATGCCGGGAAAGCCTATGAAATATTTATGCGCATCAGGGCCCTGGAAGGATTATCAACGGACTCCTCGGGAAGGTTTATTCAGCCCGACTCCCTAAGTAAGCTGCAGCGGCAATTGTTGAAAAATGCCTTCTTCCCCATTGATGAAATTCAAAAAATATTGAAAGTTCGGTTCCAGCTGGACTATTTTGGTAACTGATATGGACTGGAGAGCGCTATTAGGTTTTGCATCCCTTCCCAAACCGGAATTTATCAAGATGTATGAGAAGTCCCTGGAGCGAAAAATCCCCGGGAGCAAACCGGTGTCTGAACTGATTTTTCTGGTTTTGGATACCGAAACCACAGGTTTGGATACCAAAAGAGATCATGTGTTGTCCTATGGGGCCGTGCAGGTAAACCATAACCGGATCAGGGTTTCTACCTCCAGGGAATTTTACCTGCGGCCAAAGAAAAGGAATCGGGAGGCCATTAAAGTGCATGGATTGGTTGGGGAGCGGCCCTTTGCCAGCAGGGAACAACTGATTCGTAGTTTCCTGGATGATGCCCAGCAAAAGATCCTCGTAGGTCATCATGTGGGTTTTGATTTGGCCATGATGGAAAGGGTAGGCAGAAGCTTTGGTTTTCGGAAAGTGAAAAACCCGGCCCTGGATACCTTTGATCTGGCCATAAGGTTGGACAAGGGCAAATTTTACGATCCCCGGGCAGTAGTATCCCGGGACTATTCCCTGGATCGGCTATGTGATCGGTATGGTATTGCAGCAGATGATAGGCATACGGCTGCCGGAGATGCTTTTTTGACGGCTCAGCTTTTGGTGAAGCTATTGAAAATTGCCGATAAAAAGGGTATCAGGAGTTATGGTGACCTCATGGGTTGATGGTTTATTTGTCCCATTCCATTTGTATGTCGGCTTGGGTTTTCACATAAATGACCAAATCTGTGGTACTGGGGTATATTCCCGAAATGGAAATTTCCGGTTTAACCAATTTAAATGTGGCAAAGGCTGTTTGCCAGTCTCCCATTTCCAGGAAAGCAAGCCGGGCATTTTCCAAATAGTCCGCTACAGGAATTACCCCCTGCTTTTGGATGATTTTCATGATTTTCCTGCGCCTCATCCAATTTGTCATGTTGGCAAAAAAATTATCGGTTTCCAGGCGGAAAGCTACATTTTCCAGCCGGATGGCCTGAATTTCCGGGTCATAAACCGGACTGCCAGCCAGGTAGAATTTACCTTCCAAATCTTTTTTGCCTGTTCTTTTTGCCAGAAAATCCATGGTGATCATGGTTTTTTCAGCATAATGACGAACAGTAAAATCTTTGGGTAAGAGCCCGGTTTTGCTGTCCAGCGCAATCAGGCTGTCTTTAAGGGTTTCACTGAGGTAGTCAGAGATTTCTTCGAAGCCAATGATAAGCGGAGTAGTAATGGATAAATGGTTTCCGTCAACCTGTTCCAGGGAAATACCGGGAAGAGCAGAAAGCTGGGTGGCCAGTGGCCTGTCCTTTTGGCTTCGCATTTCTCCCTCCAGCCCAAAATTCAGTTGCAGCATCTGATCAGGTGTGAAAGTATCATGAACCCTTAGTTTTTCTGGATGCGGGTAGATATAGCTACCCGAAAAGCCATTTTCTACATACCTGGGCCGACTGAAAGAAGTCCAGAACTTATCGGCAATCTGCTTGAAGTCTATGGCTTCCAATGCGCCACTACGCAATTGGCTTTCCATGATGCTTACCATTTGCCGCTTTACCATGGGCTCAAAATCGATCTTGAAGCCCAGTAAATCGTATTCCAGGGCTTTCCCCCAGGATTGAATATCCAGTCCTTCGACATCAAATGCCCAGTTTTCTTTCAAGACCGGTAAAAAGCTGATTTGCGGTTTTAAATTTTCTTGAAAAGGTATGGCTGTGGCTATCCTTTGCCCAAAAAGCCTTTTTTCCAACCTGACTTCCCCATCCAGAAAAACCGGCAATCCCAAAAGGATATTGCCATTTTTCTGGGCTGTCAGGTTAAGCTGGCCGGTTTTCTTCAGGTCAACATCGGCATATAATCCATCCCCAAACTCCAGGTCTTTTTCATTGAAAAGTTGCTTGTCCAGGCTTTTATTGATCTGATCTTCCAGAAAGGAAAGGGGAATTTCCATGCTCAGGTTCACTGAAGCCTCGGCCTTAGGAAGAGGTGGTGGAGGAGCGGCGGCTTCCGGTCCTCCCATGGGCAGGCTCCGGCAGCCCCATCCGGAGATCGCTAGAATAAGAATAATAAATAAATTACGGTACATGTTAATGAGAACGGATTAATTCGATAAAAGTAGGTACTGCATCCAGATTATTTTAATTGTAATGACAAATATAGGCTAATTCGAAATTTTTTAGCTGTTTTGAACTTTAAACCCTTCCTTTTTGGTTATTCTTTGCATAAATCAACCTGAATTATGAGCTGGAAAAAATTAGATAAATTGTCTCAATTGGATCAAATCAAGGAAGAGAGCAAAGCCAGGCCCGTGGTGATATTCAAGCATTCTACCAGGTGCTCCATTAGCAGCATGGCCTGGAACCGCATGGAAAGGAGTTGGAAAGCCGAAGACAGTGGGCGCATATCTGCCTATTTTCTGGACCTGATTGCCCATAGGGATATTTCCAATGCCATTGTTTCGGAGTTTGGTGTGGATCATGCTTCCCCTCAAGTCATTGTCATCAAAGATGGGCAGGCCATCTATGACAATAGCCACATGGGTATCAATTACCGGGATATTGTATCTGTTGGAGCTTAGTGTCATTGCATCCTCCTGGTAGAAAAACCCCTTTTTATTTTATGTAATGGGAGAGAAAAGGAGTTGGTGATTTTGAGGCCAGGCTTTTTTTTGAGCCAGTATTAATACTTCCAAACCGTTTTGTTAAGATAGGAATCAAACGTTGGAAAGCTAAAAAACCCTCCATTATTGCCATTGGATGCTTTTTTTTGCCGTCTAAAACTTTTTTAAGGTGCCGTTAAACTAAGGGTGTAAAGTAGGGTCTAATCTTCATATTTACTTACATCAAGCATATGAGGATTTTTATTTTATTTGCCTGCATTGGTTTATTGGTCAGCAGCCCGCTTCTGGCGAGGCAAGATCGTCAAAATTTGCCCCTCATCAGGGGTAAGATCATTGAGAAGAACAGTGAAGCGCCCATGATTGGGGCCAATGTATTGTTAAAAACCCAGCAGGATTCCCTGATCAGCAATACGACCACCGGACCGGATGGAACTTTTAGCATTGCCTATCCAAGGCTGACGGTGTTTAAACTGGAAATCACTTATGTAGGATTTGAAAAAGTAATCCGGGAATTCAGCCGGGGAATGCCCCTTGACCTGGGCACCATTGCCATCAGTGAAGACAGCAATTTACTCGGCGAAGTGTTGATAGAAGGAGAAAATGCAGTGGGTGAAATGAGAGGAGATACGGCAGTCTTTAATGCCAATGCTTTCAAAACCAAGGAAAATGCCATGGCCGAAGACCTGATTGGCAAACTCCCCGGGATCACCATTGAAAACGGTCAGGTGCAGGCCCAGGGGGAACAGGTACAAAAGATATTGGTTGATGGCCGGGAATTCTTTGGCAATGATCCTTCCATCGCCCTGAGAAACCTGCCGGCCGATGCCATCTCCAGTGTGGAGGTGCTTGACCAGCGATCCGATCAATCCCGGCTTACGGGTTTGGATGATGGCAACTATGCCAAGACCATCAATATCATCACCAGGGGAAACATGCGCAACAGCTATTTTGGCAGGGTATATGGAGGATATGGTACAGACAATACCTACTCGGTAGGTGGCAATATCAATTTTTTCAATGGTGACCAACGGTTCTCTATCATTGGCATGTCCAATAATGTCAATCAGCAGAATTTTGCCTCCGACGATCTTTTAGGGGTTAGCGGTGGCCTGGGAGGCGGTGGCCGCAGGGGCAGACGCGGAGGTCCCGGTGGTGGTGGCAATAATTTTGGTGTAGCATCCAACAATGGCATCGTTACCACCAATTCCATTGGAATAAACTATAGCGATAAATGGGGTGAAAAAATCAATTTTACCGGCAGCTATTTCTTTAATTCAACGGACAATACCGTTTTTGACAATACCAACAGGCAGACTGTGATCAATGAGGAGCAAAGTCAGGTATACCAGGAAAACCAGCTCAGTACCATTGAAAATAACAATCACCGTTTGAATGCCCGGGTAGAATATGACATCAATGAAAAAAATGCACTGATCATCAGTCCCAGTATTAATTTTCAAAACAATAGCCGCTATAGCAATTTGGAGGGCCTGAACCTGAACCAATCCCTGGACTCCCTGAGTGATACCCGTAACCTCACCGAAAATGAAACCCAGGGCTATAACCTTTCCAATAACCTGACCTATCGTTACAAATTTGAAAAGACAGGGCGTACCTTCTCTACCGACCTGTTTACTTCCTGGAACCAAAGAGACCAACTCACCGATCTGATCTCCTCCAATAAGGACTATGTAAGGAATTCCTTCGATACCCTGGTTCAGGAGACCACAGCTTTGTCGGATGGATTCAACTACAGGGCAAACTTTACCTATACCGAACCCATAAGTGAAAAATCAGTGGCTACCCTTTCCTATCAGGTGGGCAACAACAAAAGTGCTGCTGATCAGAAAACTTTTCAGCTGGCCAATGAGCAGGGCATTATGGTGCTGGATACTGCCCTTAGCAATGAATTTGACAATAAATTTCTCACGCAAAGGACAGGCCTGGGTTACCGTTACAACAATGAGGGGTTGAATATCAACCTGAACCTGGATTACCAGTATGCGGTGCTGGACAATGAAAGTGTATTTCCACTAGAGGGCACTTTTTACCGGGAGTTCAGGAATTTCATGCCTACTGTTACGCTGAACTACCGAAATGAGAAAGGCACCAATTACAGGTTCCGATACCGTACCCGCACCGACGAACCCGGCGTGAATCAATTGCAAAATGTGATCAACAACAACAATCCCCTGAACCTCTCCGTGGGTAATCCTGATCTGGGCCAAAGTTATAACCATACCCTGTTTGCCAATCTGTCCAAATTTGACATGGAGACCAACAGGAGCTTTTTTATGTTTTTGTTTGCCAATTTTAACAGCAACTTTATAGGCACCAATACCTTTGTAGCCCCCCAGGATACCCTGATCAACAATGAAGTACTGCTCAGAAGAGGCGGACAGATCACCAGCCCGGTCAACTTAAATGGGCAAATGAGCACCAGGCTTTTTGCCAATTATGGAACCAGTATTCCCAGGTGGAAAACAAAAGTCAATTTCAATCCGGGCATCAGCTATGGTAGGACCCCGGGCATTATCAACGGGCAGACCAACATCAATGAAAACATTGATTTCAGGCAAGGAATTACCTTTGCAAGTAATATCAGCAAGGATGTGGATTTTACCCTTTCCACCAATGGTACCTATACCATAGTCAACAGCAGCCTCCAATCAAATCTGGACCAGAATTACTACATCCAAAACAGCAACCTGAGGTTCTATTATTCACCCAATGATGGCAAAACATTTATCGCCAATAATGTGAACAACATGCTTTACCGGGGCTTGTCCGAAGGATTGGACCAATCGGTCTGGTTATGGAACATTGAGGCAGGTTACCGTTTCCTGAAAAACAACAAAGGAGAATTGAAGGTATATGTCTTTGACCTGCTCAGGCAAAACAACAGCATTTCCAGGACCGTTTCGGATGTAGCTGTTACCGATGTGTATTCCAATGTGCTGACCCGATATGCCATGGTTTCCTTTACCTATATCATCGGTAATTTCAAAAAGTCTGATCTGCCCGAAGAAGGCGATAGACCTGGAGGATTCCGTGGACCGGGAAGGGGTGGAGCGAGGAGCTGGTAAGAATTGATTTTGGGGGACATTTCATTCAATTAGGTGAATATTTCAATTACCAAATAAAGCTTTTCTATGGATATGTGAGAAGGGGAGACTGGAGAGACTTTAGAGAATGGATAGTCCATCTTCCTCAATCTCATTCAATCGTAAGCATGCAAACGAGTTTGATTGATGGCGATTTAAAAACTCAGTTCCAAACCCAAGCCTGCAAAAACCGGCTGAAAAGCCCAATATTCGCAGGTCTTATTAGGCATGGCAAAAAATGGTGTGTACCCCACTCTAAAAAAGAATCCCCCTTCAGGCTTTTGATACATCCAAGCACACTAAAAACTCTTTCCTATGCTCAATCCTGCAAACCTTGGCTCAAAGGACCATTCTTCTCCTCCGCCAGTTGGAAAATTGATAATTGGAGTATATCCCGCACGGAAAAAAAATCCTCCTTCTGGCTTTTGATACCTATAGCCAATTCTTAAAGGTATGGCTGCATCAAAAACTACTTTATCGATTGTTTGAAATGTTTCCGAATCAAAACCTAAACTTCTGGTTAGGTAAGAAGTAACTCCAATACCCAATTCCAGATGATGGTTTGACTTACCATAAAATGCTGATATCTCTAGGGGTATTACCGGGAGCCATGTTGTTTTAGCATTTAATCTGTGATGAAACATTGAAAAACCTGCACTCGCATTTAGCTTTAATTTCCCTTTTTGATGGAATATTCGCCCATAATTGAATGCATACCGGCCCGCATTTCCACCAACCTCAAGATAGACTGCCTGCTTTGCAGTAAATTTTTCAGCGTCTGTTTGAGCTGTTACCTTAAAGGAAATGGCGAAGGAAAAAACCAAAACAAAAAACAACTTGCGTCGGAAAAGGCTATTGACCGGCAATAAAAGGTGGAGCATCGAAATAAATGCGATTGGATTCATGGTAAAAGTTATTTAAATGCACCAAAAATGAAATACATTTTAAGTTAATAATAATCACGAACTAAACAATGCTTTCTGTAAAAAAAGTACTTGAAACAAAAAAAGCCGTGGAGGGCTAATGCTATTTTTTGGGTTTCCGATTTTTGCGAAGGATAAATTCATGGACGTAAGGAAGAAGAATCCAAAAAAAAGGATTGGTGACTCTAAGGCAAGCTTTAAACAATATTATTGCCCGATATTCGTATTTAAGTATTCAATTTTTTCGTCTGGACCTTATGTTTCAACAGGGACTTTATTTGTGTGATAGCCATTTGATTGAGTTGTGTCAATCGTTCGGGTTGCTCCATTCCCTGATGGATCAGCATGGCATTGACGCCTGTCTGCCGACCAGGCAGGCTTTCCTTATTGGAAAGTATGACCAATTGCTTCAGAGAAGCATAACCTCTGATATTTCCTTTTAGATCAGGATGTTCATCACGCCATTGTTTGGCCGTTTTACCGAATAGGGCCATGTTCAGCACATCTGCTTCATTGGCATAGATGAATGATATCTGCTTTTTGGAAAGCTTTTCAGGGATGAGGTTTTCCTTGATCGCGTCTGTATGTGGTAGTTTACTTTGGCTAGTGTGCGATGAAAGTTCCATTCGAGTTGGTAGCGGTTACTTTCTTCTTCTTTGAGCCGCTGGTATTCTTTAATCAGGTATAATTTAAACTCAGCACTAATCTATGAGGCAAATTCAAAAGCAATATCTCTTTGGGCATAGGTACCACCCCCTCTGCCCAGCTTGTTGATTAGACCAACAGCTTGGGTACGCTCAATCCACTTGCTTGGGGAGAGTGTAAGTCTATTGCTGCCCGCCTCAAATAAAAAGGAGTCGAATTCGACCCCATTAAAATTGGGGTTGTTGATTTTTTCCCAAAGACCCAAAAATTCAATAGTTCCCCTATTTCTAAGCCAGTTTTTGACCACATCCTTAGGTTCCTTTGGGTTCTTGAAGGAAGTGATATCGGTTAATGAAATAAATTCTTGCTCTGCCTCATTTAAAACATTAATGTCAACCTACTTGACTTTTATCGTATTTACTTTTCTGCTCATCTCAAAATCTACTTTTAATTGTACGGAATTCGCCATAATTAAAACCCCAGTTGTAGAAGGACCCCCATTCCCCAAGGATTTCAATGGTGCTTTTCAGGCTCAACCACTTAATGATGACCACATCCTGCATCTGACCGCTGGCCATATCCGTCATGGAAATATGGTCGTCTGCATCTTGAGATAGGACGGTAATCTCTGCACCCTCCATTGTTAATTTCTTGTTCTTTGCCATAAAACAATCATTTGAAAAACTTTCGGAAATAATAATTTCAGGGTTCAATGACTTTTTCAATACCACTTTTGGTACGGCACCATCCTCCTCATGAATAGTTTAAATTGAATAACGCTTCAATATCACCAGTACAGTGATAGCCTTTATTGTGGGAACAGTCAAACTATTCAATCAAAAATAGCAAAAAGGATTGTACTTTTAATTCCCGATAGGGTATGTGTTCGGGATTTCTGTCGGATTATTTTGGTTCGGAATAGGTTTTCTATGCTTATTATAGCCTGCTTCAAAATTTAGCTTATGGAAAAAAAACTAAGAATCAGGTGTTGGATTACCCTGGATCAGGAGAAATTTTTCGGTCCGGGAAGGCTGCAACTCCTTACCCTGATCGAGTCTGAAGGGTCTCTTTCCAAAGCGGCCCAGCAAATGGGCATGTCCTATAAAAAGGCCTGGGACATGGTCAATGACCTCAACAGCCGTGGAAGCCAGCCTTATGTGCTCCTGAAAAAAGGGGGAGAGAAAGGCGGGGGCGCAGAAATTACCCGGCATGCCGAACTACTCATTTCCCGGTTTAGGGTATTGGAAGAAAACCTGGAAAACCTGGCCATATCTGAAGCGGCCATTCTCGACATGATCTGAGCCATCTGCTTTAATGGTTTGTCCCATAGGCCTATTATCAAAGCAAATACTGTTAATTTTTGCCGTTTGGCAAATCCGATATATATTTATAAATATATCGGTCTCCGGGCTTTTTTCTCAGAAAAAGGATGTTTACCCGTTTTGCCCATTTCCTGGTTTTCCTCTTTCGCCTGCCGAAGGCTGATGGGAGCGTAAACAGGCATTGGAAAATTCCGGAGGATAATTGTAATCATTTAATATGCATTTTGGTAATAAGGTAGTTGTATGGTTTTTGGCTTCCCTTTTGGCCTTACCATTGGTACTTGCCCAAAAGGAAAAGCCGGTGTTGGTTGCAGCAGCATCAGACCTGAAATTTGCCCTGGATTCAGTCATTGCGGTTTACTCGGCCAGGAATGCAGATCATATTGTCCGGCCGGTCTACGGCTCATCGGGGAAATTATATGAGCAAATAAGCAATCAGGCGCCCTTTCACCTCTTTATGTCGGCGGATGTTCAGTACCCGGAATTGCTGGCAAGAAAGGGATTGACAGCGTCCGACATTTATGTTTATGGAAAGGGCAGGCTGGTTATCTGGAGCAGAAAAATGGATGCAGCTGCCCTGGGGATGGCTGCTTTACAGCAATCGGAGATCAAGAAAATAGCCATAGCCAATCCCGACCATGCTCCCTATGGCAAGCGTGCCGTAGAAGCGTTGACTCATTATAAGCTGTATGGGGAACTTTCCGGCCGACTGGTACTGGGTGAAAATATTTCACAAACGGCACAATTTGTATCTACGGGTGCAGCTGATGCAGGCATTATTGCTTTATCTTTGGCCATGGTCCCGAATATGAAACGATATCATGCTTCCTATTTCCTGATCCCGGAAGAGAGCCATGAGGCCCTGATGCAGGGAGCAGTAATCACCAAATATGGCGCCCGGAGCCAGGTGGCAGGGGCTTTTATGGCCTTTTTGAAAACGGATGCGGCCAGGAATATTTTCCGGTATTTTGGATTCAAACAACCCGAAAGCTAATGGATTTTAGTCCCTTTTTACTGACATTGAGACTGGCCCTGTTCACTACCCTGATTCTCTTTTTTCTGGGCATTCCTTTGGCTTACTGGCTGGCTTACAGCAAATACCGTATAAAATATGCGGTGGAAGCCATTGTGAGCCTACCCCTGGTATTACCACCCACGGTGTTGGGTTTTTACCTGTTGCTTGCTTTTAGTCCTGAAAATGCAGTAGGCGGCTTTCTGGATCAATATTTTGACCTGCGCCTGGTATTTACTTTTCCGGGGCTGGTATTGGCATCCGTTATCTACAGCCTGCCCTTTATGGTGCAGCCTTTGCGTTCCGGTTTTACTGCTATCCCAAAGGCCTGGCTGGATACCGCCCAGACCCTGGGTAAAGGCAGGTGGCTAACGCTGAGCAGGGTATTGCTGCCCAATATGACAAACTCCCTGCTATCGGCAGGGGTGCTTTCCTTTGCCCATACGGTGGGGGAATTTGGCGTGGTATTGATGGTTGGGGGCAATATTCCTGAGGAAACAAGGGTGATTTCCGTAGCGATTTACAATGAGGTGGAAGCCATGAACTATGGGCAGGCCAATACATACAGTCTTTTATTGATTGGTTTTTCTTTTTTGGTATTGCTGATCACTTACTGGGTCAATCACGATAAAAACAGGGTGTTGGGCTATGATTGAGCTGGAATTGGAAAAGTCGCTTTTCGGACCAGAGGGGAGGATGAAGCTCAAGGTGTCCTGCCAAATCAGGCAGGGGGAACTGGTGGGGCTTTATGGTCCTTCAGGAGCAGGTAAATCAAGTGTTCTCCGCATGATTTCCGGATTAATGAATCCCGATGCAGGAACCTTGTGTGTTTCCGGTGAAGCCTGGTTTGACAGGGAACAGCGGGTAAACCTTAAACCCCAAAGAAGAAATATTGGGATGGTATTCCAGGAATATTCTCTTTTTCCCAACATGACGGTTAGGGAAAACCTGGAGTTTGCGCTGGAAAAGGGTCAGGATCCCGGAATAGTTTCAGAAATGCTGGAAAGGGTGGGCCTGGAAAAATTGGAGGCGAAGAGCCCCATGGTTTTATCTGGTGGCCAAAAACAAAGGGTGGCCCTGGCCAGGGCCATGGTCAGGAAGCCGGGTATTCTTTTATTGGACGAACCGCTTTCCGCATTGGATATGAAAATGCGGGCCAGGTTGCAGGAATACATTGTGCAGTTTCACCAGGACTATGCCCTTACCACCCTTTTGGTCAGCCATGATGCTTCCGAAATCAGGCGCATGGCGGAAAGAATTCTGGTATTGGAAAACGGGCAGTTCAGCTTTGATGGAGACCCGGGTATTTTTTTTGGCCAATGAACCTTTAATTGGTGCCGGGAAATGGGTATGTGAAGGATGGGGAAACATTTCCAAAACAACCATTGTGTAGTTTTTTCATTCATCTCCTGGTATTTTTCTGTTCTTTTTTATAGTTTCAGAAGTTATCAATCGATCTAAACTTTGTATTTCATTATTTAAATTTAGGGTGGCCGCTTTTCCCGGGAAGCAGTATAGGTATTGTCCTGCAGCAAAAAAAGTCTGTTAAAAAGTGGTTTCCGCAGGAATGTCAGGAAAAGTTATTTTATAATCATTGTAATAAACATGCAAGAAGTACAATCATTACTGGTAAACATGCAGGCAAGAGCAGATAGCTGGAAAAATGCCGGCGATCAAAGACATGTCTTCCTGGGATGTTACAGCATGATGAGCCAGAACATGTATCATGCCATTACGCAGGAGCAATTCATCAATGCCGATTGGGTTGGGCGTTTGCTACTTCGGTTTTCCGAATACTATTTTGAAGCTTTGGCACATTATGATTACAATCCAGACATTTCGCCGGCCGTCTGGAGACAGGTACACGATGCCAGTTTGAATCCGGAAATCAACGTTACCCAAAACTTGTTATTGGGGGTCAATGCCCATATCAACTATGATTTGCCACTGGCCCTGTATGATTGTCTGGTGGAAAGCTGGAAAGAGCTGCCCGGACAACACAAGGAATCCCTGAAAAAAGACCATGAATTGGTGAATGAGATCATCGCCAATACCATAGATGCCGTACAAGACAGCATCATCAATCCTTCCTCCTGGAGCATGGCGGCCATTGATGTGCTGATGGGCAGGCTGGACGAATGGCTCCTGTCCAAACTGATCAGTTCATGGCGAAATGAAGTTTGGGAGGTGAACCTCGAACTGCTTTCCTGTCCCGGTGAGGACCACAGGGAAAGCATTCGAAAAACCCAGGAAACCCGGGTCTTACGAAGGGGCAAACAGTTTATGACTTATTTGTAGGGTAAAAACCTGATTGATTTATCTGGACTTCTTTCGATTGGCAAAGAAGGCTTGTTTTTTCCTTTGCTTTTCCTTGTTGAATTCCTTTTTCTCCTGGGCCGTCATGGGGGAATCGGTTTGCGGAAAAGGATTGTCTCTTACTTCATCAATCTTCTGGCGGATCAATTTCTCAATATCCTTGACATAACCATTTTCTTCCGGTTCACATAGGGAAATGGCCG
>Ga0008836_100131_pt1 | contig 73413 bp, 66 predicted proteins | sample HotLakConsUCCR28_FD_62214 | JGI IMG/M metagenome (GOLD analysis project Ga0008836, IMG submission 62214) | Hypersaline microbial mat communities from Hot Lake, Washington, USA - Hot Lake Consortium UCC-R28 (Hybrid Assembly) ... | reverse complement strand
ATCGAGGGTTTGTTGGAAAATACCATCCTCCACCCTCGCAGGATGCCCCATCCTAAGTACCTGTACCCCCTCTGCCAGGAGCTTCTCCACCAAAAGATCTACAGCAGCATTACTTGGCGCACAAACCATAACCTGGGCATGGTACCGGAGGGTAGTAACAATACCCTGAACCAGGGTGGTGGTCTTACCGGTTCCGGGGGGGCCATGTACAATGGCGAGGTCCTTTGACCGGTGCATCAGTGCCAATGCCTGATTTTGGCTTTCATTTAGCCCGTCTACCCGTACCTCGTCGATTTTTGATACGGCCGCTTTTTCCTTTCCCAACAATACATCTCTGAGATAGGCCAGCCGGTTGTTTTCTGCCTGAAGCACATTTGCCATGGTTGCACTCATGACCTTATAGGAGGTTTCATCAAACATCAGGTCCAATCCCAATTTCCCCTCATTGATCCAGTCTGGCAAATGGCCGGCATTCAAACTAAGGGTCATTTGATTTCTATGGACATGGTTTACCACTCCATTTACAAAACTGGCCCGAAGGTTGTTCTCTACGTTGTTGGAAAAAAGACAAATGGATTTTCCAGATTGAAACCTGTGGTTATCCTGTGCTTCATGAACACTTACTTCTATTATCAGCTGTTCGGAAAAAGTATATTTCACCTTTACCAAATTCACTGGGTACCAACACATTCCGGAAGCAATTTTGTCTTTGATGGATTTGCTATAGGTAAGTTGACGAAACTGCCTGCGATCTTCTTCCCACTCCTGTTGTAAAAGTTTGCTGGTATATGCTATTTCTTCTTTTATATTTGCCATTGGTATTTTCTTTTTCACAGGGCCAAGATTAGGAAAAACATTTCTATTTACTATCAAGACAGCCTAAAGACCGCATGAATTTTCTTGCACATGCTTATTTATCATTTGATCAACCCAAAATACTGGTGGGTAATTTTATCGGGGATTTTGTCAGGGGCAACCTGGATCAGCAATTCGAAAAAGAAATCGTAAATGGGATATTGCTACACCGGAAAATTGATGCCTTTACCGATCGTCACCCATTGGTAAAAGAAGCACAAAGCCTGCTCAAACCGGTATTTAAAAGATATGCCATGGTGATTACGGATATGTATTTTGATTATTTCCTGGCAAAAAACTGGCAGGAGTATGATGATCGGAGTCTTGAAAGCTTTGCGCAATGGGTTTACGGAGTAGTAAGGTCCCACAATGAAATACTTCCGGAAAAATTTCAATATCCATTTAAATACATGCAGAAAGAAAACTGGCTGGTGGCTTACGGAACCATGGAAGGGCTTCAGCGTTCTTTTACTGGGCTGTCCTACCGCACGGCTTTTGACTCCAAAATGGAAAAAGCTCCGGGCTTTCTTAGATTACATCACGAAGAATTTGAGCAATATTTCAAACCATTTTTCCAGGAATTGATTAATTTTTCAAAAAACAAATTAAACCAAATTTCCCTTAAAGATGGTAAGTTGTAAACCTAAAAAAAGCACCTATTTAAGCCTGGGGCTGGTTGTTGTGATACTTTTTGCCGGATTGAGTTATCTTCTGTACGATTTCTATGCCAACAGAGATTTCCCTTTTTGGTTTTACCTGCTGGGAAGTTCCATCGTAACAGTCGTTTTATTGCTGGTACTGGTAAAAATGATGGCCGGCTTTAAATTTCTGGCAGCAGGAAAAGACAAAATAGAAATATGGCTTCCCCTTAAAGGACAAAGGAGAAAATATGCTGTAATGGACATTCTGGCCTGGCAGGAAGAAGAAGTAAAAGCCAACCAACGGATTTTCAAGCAACTGATATTGGTTTTTTCGGATAAATACTCCTTTTCTATCAGCAACCATGAGCACTTGGGCTATGATGGATTAAAAAAATATTTGGTAAAGAAAGTATCCAAAAAGCGGGTAAAGTACTGAGGCCCCTATTACCGGTGATACCTTAATCAGGGTTGCCAATCGAAACTGTGTATTTCTTCCAGGCAGGCCTTAAGCAATTTTATGCTTGCTGCCACATCAGACTTATGGGCCATTTCAATCACCTGATGGAGGTGTCTGGTGGGTATGGAAATGGCCCCTGCTATGGCACCCTGTTTGCCCATACGCTGCACTCCTGCGGTATCCGTACCGCCAGCCGTAAGAATTTCTGTCTGAAAAGGAATGTTATTTTTGGAGGCTGTTTGCTTCATAAAGGCTACCATGCGGTAATCGCAAATGGCGGAGGAATCCATGATCTTTATGGCAGTCCCTTTGCCCAGTTCGGTGATCTTTTCATGGGCTGCTGCTCCCGGTAAATCGAAAGCAATGGTAGTGTCCAGGGCTATACCAAAATCCGGGTCTATGTGGTGCGCAGACACCTGGGCTCCTCTAATTCCCACTTCTTCCTGAACAGTAAAGGTAGCGTACACATCGAAAGCCGGGGATTCTAACTCTTTGAGTGTTTCCAGCAATATAAAAACTGCGATTCGGTTGTCAATGGATTTGCAATTGACACAGTCACCCATTTCTATCAAGGCTCTTTCTCTGGTGACCGGATCTCCCACCTGCACCCATTTTTCCACCTCTTCCTTATCCATCCCCAGATCAATTAAATAATCGGTAAGTTTGGGAAGCTTGGTTTTTTCTTCCTGGGTCATCACATGGACTGGTTTACTTCCCATCACGCCTACCAGGTCTTTTTTTCCATGAATAATTACCCGCTGAGCGGTTAGGGTTTTGGGGTCAAACCCTCCCAGGGGGTGAAACCTTAAAAATCCTTTATCGTCAATATGGGTAACAATAAACCCAATTTCATCCATATGGGCAGCCACCATGACTTTTTTATTGTCACGGTTATTTTTGCCCTTCTTAATGGCGATGACATTTCCCAAATTATCTACCGAAACTTCATCTGCGAGGTCTCTGACCTTCATCAATATAAAATCACGGATTTTCTTTTCAAATCCCGGTGCTCCGGGCAATTCACAAATCTGTTTTAATAATGCTATATCAATCATGAAAATGTGATGTTTTTTGTATTTACGGCTAATAAGCCCTGATTACTTTTCCCTCCATGTAGTTAACAAAGGCCTTATTGACTACACGGATACCCCCATCGGTAGGAAAATCACCTGTAAAATACCAGTCACCCCTATGGGCAGGACAAGAAAGTTGGAGGTTTTGAACGGTTTGATAAATCACATGCACATCGGCTTCAATCTTTTCAGAGGTAATAATTTGTGCGATTTTATTGGATATTTCCTGATCTGAAAACGGAGCATATATTTCGTTCACAAAGTTGACCTGAGCATCGGGTTCGGCAAGGCATTTTTCATAAACCTCCTCCAAAACGTACTCCATTTCCCTTTCTTTCAGTAAAGCTACTGCTGCCCGAAAAGCAATAAAATCCTTCATCCTGGACATGTCGATCCCATAGCAATCCGGAAATCTGATCTGGGGTGCTGATGAAACAATGATGATCCTTTTGGGTTTGAGTTTATCCAGGGTAGTTAGGATACTTTTCTCCAGGGTGGTCCCCCGAACGATACTGTCATCTATTACTACAATGGTATCCACACCGGAGCGAATCACTTCGTAGGTGGTGTCATAGACATTAGAAACCATCACATCCCTGTCGGAGTCATTGGTAATGAAAGTTCTGAGTTTGACATCTTTACTCACCAGTTTTTCTACTCTCGGACGGAAATTCAACAAGTCCTCCAGGTCCTCCAGGTGTGGCTTTCCTTCAATAAGAATCTCGCGTCTTTTGGCACTCAGGTAATCCTCAAGTCCTTCGATCATTCCATAATAAGCAGTTTCCGCAGTATTGGGAATATAGGAAAAGACCGTGTTTTTCAAGTCAAAATCAATGGCCTTGAGAATTTGGGGAACCAGCGCCCGGCCTAGATTTTTCCTTTCTTTGTAAATATCCGGGTCAGTTCCTCTGGAAAAATAAATCCGCTCAAAACTACAGGATTTTTTCTCCCTGGGAGGGATGATTTCGTGCTCACCAAAGGAGCCGTCTTTATTGAAAATCAGTGCATTGCCAGGCTGAATTTCTTTTATCTGCTGGTAGTCTATGTTGAATGCTGTTTTGATGGGCGGTTTTTCTGATGCCACCACAATAATTTCATCATCTGCATAGTAATAGGCCGGTCGTATACCGGTAGGATCTCTGACCACAAATCCTGCCCCATTACCGATCAATCCTGCCATGGCATATCCCCCATCGAAATCCCTGCAGCTTCTTCTCAGGATTCTGGCCACATCCAGTTCCTGTTCTATGACTTCCGTGATTTCCCGGTTGGTAAAATGTCCTTTATACTTATCAAAAATGCGTTGGTTTTCTTCGTCCAGAAAGTGTCCGATTTTTTCCATGACCGTAACGGTATCTGTCTTCTCTTTGGGGTGCTGCCCCAGCTTCACCAGATTATCAAAAAGTTCTTCCACATTGGTCATATTGAAGTTACCTGCCATGACCAGGTTTCGACTTCGCCAGTTGTTTTGCTTCAAAAACGGGTGACAGGTTTCTATGCTGTTCTGCCCATGGGTCCCATACCGGAGATGCCCAAGCCATACTTCTCCGGTAAAAGCGGCGTTATCCTTGATCCATGCAGCGTTTAAAAGATCCTCCTCGGTACCGGTCTTCTTGGCCTTTTTGTATTTTTTATTTATTTTCTGAAATATTTTTGTGACTGCTTCTGATTCCACCGACCTGTACCTGCTGATGTATCTTGTCCCGGGAGGGGTATTGATTTTGATATTGGCCAGGCCTGCACCATCCTGGCCCCGGTTGATCTGTTTTTGCATCAACACATACAGCCTGTTCGCAGCATAGAAGGGCGTTTGGTACTTATCAATGTAGTATTGTAACGGTTTCCTTAGCCGGATTAGGGCAATCCCACATTCGTGTTTGATCTCGTCACTCATAAGTATTAGCGGGGTAAATTAAGTTACAAAGTTAATTCTTTTTTCAGGAATAAAACCCTGAATGCCACCAAACTTAAGCAAAGGAGAAAAAAAGGAGCGGAGAGGGTAATAGCCGGAAATTGGAAAGAAAACCGTCAAAAGCTATTCCCATAAGGGGTACTTTTGAAGTTTGATTTGTTTGCCAAAGAATAATTTGGTTGTTTCCTCAAATGAAACAGTGTAATCGGAAACCAGAAATTGATCCTCACGTCCCGAAACTTTCTTTGCCAAAAGCTGGTGGTATCCCAAAAAGGAAGCTACAGACCCGGCAACTGTTTCGGAGGCATCTATCAGGTCTATCTTGTTTTTATAAAAAGCCTGAATTTGGGTTTTTATCAGGGGGTAATGGGTACAAGCCAATACAAGCGCCTGAATATCTCTCAACACAGGTTGGGAAAGATAGGAAGCAATGATGTCATTGCTGATGTTCTCCTTATGAAAACCCTCCTCAATCATCGGAGCCAATAAGGGTGTAGCCAGGGACTTGAGGACGATGCCTTCACCTAAATCATTGATTTTCTGCAAGTACACCCCGGAGCTAACGGTTTGCTTGGTACCAATCAAACCCACTTGCTGGCCGGGATGAACTTCCCTGAGGTAATGAACTACCGGGTCAATGACATTGAAAACGTGCGCTTTTGAAGCCACATAGGCTTTTACTAATTCAAATGCTGCTGCTGAAGCAGAATTACAGGCAATTAAAATCAACTTGCAATTTTCCTTGATCAGTACATCTGCTATCTTAACCGAGTAGGCCTGGATGGCTGCTGTACTCTTATCCCCGTAAGGTAAGTGGGCTGTATCCCCAAAATAAATAATCTGCTCATCTGGGAGCAGCTTTTTTACCTCCTTTGCTACTGTGAGGCCTCCTATCCCGCTGTCAAAGATTCCTATAGGTGCCTGTGCCTTTATACCCATTGATTACTCATTACGAATCGAAAAAAAAATTACCGATTATGACAGATAAAACCCCCGGATTCACGCACCCGGGGGTATGCAAGCGAAGCGTTTAAAGTTAATAATAAGACAAAGTTAATAAAGTTTTTTGAAGCCACAATAGTTACCGATTATACGCAATTTGGGTATTTTCTACCCAAAGTATTTGCAATTTGGAGGTCAGGGTGAATCATTTAATGGTGGCACAGTTACTGCGGATTAATTCATCAAACGGTTGTGTTATGAAAGGCAATTTAAAATCATTTACAGGTGGAATCATGGGATGCTTTATTTGTGTCCTCATTTTTTATTTTAGCGTCCCCTTGAAGAATTTAGAAGGGGATTTCAACAACTATCCCGTCCAAAGCCACGTATACGAGACTAAAGGCACTGATACAGTATTCATTGCCGCCCAGGAATTACCGCCTACTGTCAAACAGGTAATTCAAACTGATAGTCTCATCAATGATTTAAAAATCACTGTTGTGAAAAAAATATCCCAGAAGAATGACGATTACTATGACGTCTGCTTTCTGGACACGGATAACTTCAACATCATGGTTTTATATGATAAAAATGGTGGTGTTATTCTCCAGTAGATAGATCAGAAATACAGCTAAGCCAACGATTACCAAAAAGCACTGATTGTGAAATCGGTGCTTTTATTTTATATTTATTCTATTAACACTTGTTTGGATAAAATACATGGCAAAAATTCTCTTGATAGAAGACGACCTTACTTACTCAAAAATCATAAAAAATTTTTTGGAAAAAAACGGGTATGAGGTATTGAGTAGTACGAAAGTCACCGATGGATTGAGTCATTTTGAAAAACACGAAATAGCCCTTACCATAACCGACTACCGGCTTCCGGATGGAACTGGCATGGATGTTTTGGACAAAATCATACACGATTACCCTGATACTCCGGTGATTCTGATCACCAATTATTCAGACATTCGTACCGCTGTAAAATCGATGAAGATGGGAGCATTCGAGTACATTACCAAACCTATCAATCCAGACGAGCTGCTTCTCACCGTACAACAAGCACTAAAAAAAGATTCCGAAAGTAAGGGGGGGCATAAAAAACCCAAAAAAGCAAAAAGTCCAGGCACTTCTTCTGAATTGGACTACCAAATCGGGCAGAGTAAGGAGGCACAACAAATTGAAGCACACATAGAGCTGGTGGCACCAACTGATCTAAGCATCATCGTCTTGGGAGAAAGTGGCACAGGGAAAGAGTATATTTCGAAAAGGATCCACCTGAAATCCAAAAGGTCAGAAGGGCCTTTCGTTGCAGTAGATTGCGGGGCTTTATCTAAAGAATTGGCAGGCAGTGAGCTCTTTGGACATGTCAAAGGGGCTTTTACAGGAGCTATTGACCATAAGACAGGGCATTTTGAAAATGCTAACGGTGGCACCATACTGCTTGATGAAATCGGCAATCTCAGCTACGATATTCAGATCAAATTGCTCCGTGCCATACAGGAAAGGCGGATCCGTAAAATCGGGGGCAATAAAGACATTGCCATTGACGTCAGGATCATAGCCGCCACCAATGATGATTTACAGGAACTTGCCAGATCAGGGCAATTCAGAGAGGACCTTTTTCACAGGCTGAATGAATTTAGCCTTAAGGCACAGCCACTGCGGGAAAGAAAAGAGGATCTCCTTTTTTTTGCACGCCTTTTCATGGAAAAAAGCAATGCCAGTCTGGAAAAAAATGTGGCCGGATTCAGCCCCGAAGTAGAAAAAATCTTGCTGCAATACCACTGGCCGGGAAACCTCCGGGAGTTGAAAAATATCATCCGCAGGGCTGTTTTACTTACCGGTGAAGGATTGATTCAAGCTGATGTTATTCCTGCGGAGCTTTTGGATTGTGAGCCTTTCCAACCTGCAGATATACATTCTGCCAAAGACTTGAAATCATCCTTCGAAGAACAGGAGAAATTGCTGATTATCAAGACCCTGGAAGAATTAAAATTCAATAAATCAAAGACAGCAAAAGTACTGAATATGGATAGAAAAACCCTTTACAATAAGCTTGAAAAATATGGTCTGGACTAATCGGCAAAGGCATATCCAAACCTTTGGGCCAATTCTTCCAGTAAGCCATTTATTTTCTCCGTCAGGTTCCAGACTTTTTCCTGAACCCCCTCCGTCCTTCCCTCTTTGAGATCCAACTCAATACTTCTGGCCAGGTTCCTTTCCTTGAATTTCAGCTGCCCCAGTCTACTGGAAAGCTGGTGAGCTATGGCTTGAACCTTTTGGAAATCTCCCTCATCCGTAGCCTTATTAATTCTGATTAAATCCAGTCCTGTCTGGGTATAAAAGCCTTCCAGAATTTCTTTCAATAAATGCTCATCACCCATGCAAAATTTCTTGATTTCGGTGAGGTCATATTCCCCTGAATCGGGCTCGGGGGATTTGGCTGTTGGTAAATATTGTTTACCGGCCTTTACCGAAGGCATTTCCTTTTTGTACGACTTTAGTGATGAGGCTATTTTCTCCACCAATTCAGCCTCATTAAAGGGTTTTAATAAGAGTCCGTCAAAACCAAACTTAATTAAACTTTCCTTTTCCCTGGCAAACACATTGGCTGTCATGGCCAAAATAGGAACACCCTTGTACTTTGGATTTGCTCTTAATTGGTCATAGACCTGATAACCGTCTACCTCCGGCATTTGAATATCCAATAATATCAGATCGAAATCTTCCTCTTTAAAATTATTTTTGAAATCTACTCCTCCTGAATGGGTGATAATTCCAGCACCCAAGCCATCCAGCAAAATCTTTACAAACTTCAACCCCATTTCGTCATCATCGATCAATAAAATGCGGAGTCCTTCAATACGCTCCAACCTGGCAGCAGGTATGGGCGATTCCTCCTTCTTCTCCAGTAATGTGGATGGCAAAGAAACAGTCATGGTAGTACCCTTTCCAGGTTCACTCTTTACTTTAATTTGTCCCTCCTGCAAGTCAACCAGTCTTTTGATAATGGCCATTCCAAGACCTGTGCCTCCATATTTTCTGGAAACACTGCCATCACCCTGATTAAATTCCTTGAATAAATTTCGCTGCAAATCCGCAGACATGCCCATACCGGAGTCCATTACCTGTAAGATAAGATTGCCCTTTTTCTCAAAATAAACCCTGACCAATACCTTACCCTTTTCGGTAAACTTCACTGCGTTGGAAAGGAGGTTATTCATTATTTGGTTGATTCTCAAATCATCCCCCAATAAAAATTTATTTACGGGCAAAAGGACTGAAAAATCAAGCTGAAGGCCTTTCTCTTGTGCTTTTTGCTTATAAGATGAATGGAGATTTCTGAAGAATAGGTCCGGATTGATGATCCCTTTTTGAATTTTAATCTTTCCTGCTTCCAGTTTTGAAAAATCCAGGATATCATTGACAATACCCAAAAGTGTACCCGAAGCGAGCTGTATCATCCGCACGTATTCCTGCTGGTCAGGATCCAGGGAAGTTTTAGCAATGGCATCGTTGTAACCCTTGATTACATGCAGGGGATTTCTGATCTCGTGACTCATACTTGCCAAAAAATCCTGCTTGGTTTTGGCCAGGTTATCTGATCTTTTCTTGGCCTCTGCAAGTTTGGTTTGATAGGATTCTGATTTCTTTATCTCTTTGATAATACTGAAAATAAATCCGGAAGACCCAATCACACCCACAATAATCAACAGCCCAAGTAAGAGTGAAAGCTTGTAGGTAAGTTGGTAGGCAGATTGATTCTCCGCTTCGGATTTCAGCAAGGCTTCTTTCTGCAATGAAGAAACAATATGTTGGATATTGATGATCAGGGCACGGTTCTTTTCATTCAGTTCCTGTTCAAGCTCGCTTAATCGGGAACGAAGAAATTGCTCTTCATTGTTAATGTCCAGGACCATTTGCCTCACGGCATAAATGATAGAGTCTGAGCTGGAAAGGTCATGATTATCCACTTGGTTGATCCTATTAAGGTTTAGCCGAAGCATGCCCAGGATTTTTTCCATATCTTCCTTCCCCGCCCCGGCCAGTACATCTCCAAAGTCCTCCTGCTTTTTGGGTTGGATCGGTTTTACTTCAGTTTTGTCGCCTTTCTCTCTGGATGGGGGATTGATACCTATCCGTATCTTACCCAAACTTTGGAGCCGGCTCAATTCCTCTTTTCTTTTTATTTTTCTCTCGATATTGTAGAGGGCTTCTTTGCTAAAGTTTCTGTTGTAGAGGTTGGCTTTTACGTCCTGTAAACCCTTATATACGACCATCAATTCATTGACACTGTAGTTGATCCGCTTAATCTGCCCCATTTCAGCAGTGTCCGCAGCCATTCCCTCCAATTTTCTGATTTCTTCCTGGATTCGATTGTAGTAGTCCAGATTTTGGCTGGAATCTTCCTCTGCAAAAACACTACGGGATTTGTCAAGCTGATAAATGTCAGCCAGTAATTCATTCAGATTTCTAAGCTTTTCGTTGGGTTCGGAAAGGGACTCTACTGATTCGAGTAATTGCGTTACACTATAATAAGTAATGGCTCCAGCTCCTACAATCAGGCATATCGCCAGAAAAAAGCCAAGGATTACTTTTATTCTCGCATTGAATCTCATAGACATGGCTATTTTAAAAGGTTACTATCAACCTTGGTTGGATTTCAGGACTTAAATGTAACCATAAATTACAGGTTTTTATATATAACCTGTTGTGAATGAAGTTGATTTATAAACCATTATTTCCCTCACCAGGGTATTAAAAACGCATACGGTAGCTTAATTCTTGAATTAATTCAGTCATTTTCCACGGATACCTGATGAGAAATGGTTTCAAAAACATGATAAATGGCATAATAAGTGACAGGAACGGAAACCACCAAACCTATGCCAAAAAGCAATGCCCCTGCCATATTGATGACCGCTAACAATAATCCGAAAGTGAAAAATTTCAACCATTGTTTGTGAATAATCTTCCGGCTGTACTCCAGTGATATCCAGAAATCCAAACCAAAGAAAATGCTGATAATTATCCCAAACATATAAGCCACCAACAGGTAAATGCCCGGCAAAATCAAAGCAAGAATTCCCAGGACTGTCAAAAACTGTCCAACAATCCAAACCAAAATAACCGGTATATAGTAGCCAAAACCCTTAAAGAAATCAGGATAATTTACCGGCTCTTCTTGGCTAACCTTATTGGCCACCAAATAAAATCCGGCAAATAAGGGGCCTGCCAGAAACAATGAAAATACAAATAAAAAATCAGGTGCATACAGCATAAATAAGAACTGAAGCGAAAGGATCAGCAAAGTAAAGGAAATTGAATAAAGGCTTACCTTTTGGTAAGTATCCCAAGCTTTGATGAAGGCTTCTCTGATGTCAAATTCGTAATTCCCGGCTGTTAACAGTTCCAGATGTCTTTTGTCCATTGTGCGATTTCCCTAATTAACCCAAACAAAATTACCTGGTAATTGCCTCTAAAATGTCATGCTTGGTGATGATGTGTACCCGGTGTGCCTCATCCCTTACCAAAACGGCCTTTTCTTTTTCCACCATGGAAGAAAGCACATCCAGGGTGCTATCCAAAGCAACAAAATGCATGGAATCTTCCATCACCTGATCCACGGTGGCATCTTTCATTTCTGGGTTTTCAATTATTTTTAAGAGCAGTTTATTGTCTGTCAGACTACCTACCACCTGTCCGTCCTCCATTACCGGAATCTGAGATACGCTATTTTCATTCATGATGCCTATGGCGTGCCTGACTTTATCCTTTTTACGAACCACTACCAGTTGGTATTCCTCACTCCTGGCGTTGACAATGTCCCTGGCCGAGCCAAAGGTTTTATTTTCCATAAAACCATGATTCCTCATCCAGTCGTCATTGTAAATCTTACCCAGGTATCTGGTACCGTGGTCAGGCAGCAAAATCACCATTACATCCCCCTTTTTCAGGTTTTCTTTGGCATATTCCAATGCACCGTGCACAGCAGATCCACAAGACCAACCCACAAATAGTCCCTCTTCCCTGGAAAGCCTACGGGTCATCACAGCGGCATCCTTATCTGTCACCTTGATAAAATGGTCTATAACCGAGAAATCAACATTTTTGGGTAAGATGTCCTCTCCAATACCCTCTGTCAGGTAGGGATAAATTTCATTCTCATCAAATTCTCCGGTTTCCTTGTACTTCTTAAATACCGAGCCATAGGTATCTATGCCTACGGAAACCAAACCATCAAACTTTTCTTTGAGGAATTTGGCAGTACCTGACATAGACCCTCCGGTACCTACCCCTGCAGCAAAATGCGTCACGGTTCCTTCCGTATCCCGCCAGATTTCAGGGCCTGTAGTTTCATAATGTGCCTTCCAGTTGGAAAGGTTGTCATATTGGTTGGGGTAAAATGAGTTAGGAATATCCTCATTCAGTTTCCTGGCAACGGCATAATAGGATCTGGGATCATCCGGCGACACATTCGTCGGACATACGATCACCTCCGCTCCCACAGCTTTCAGAATGTCTATTTTTTCTTTGGATTGCTTGTCGGCCATGGTAAAGATACATTTGTACCCTTTAGCAATACCTGCCAAAGCCAGTCCCATCCCTGTGTTGCCACTGGTACCTTCTATGATTGTTCCACCCGGTTTCAAAACACCGGCTTTTTCGGCATCCTCTACCATTTTTATGGCCATCCGGTCCTTCATCGAATTTCCCGGATTAAAATATTCGACCTTTACCAATATTTCACCAGCGATGCCTTTGTTCAGCTTGTTGAGCCGAACCAATGGTGTATTGCCTATCGTTTCAATAATGGAGTTATAAATCATGAATTCTTCTTAAAGCAATTTAACATAAATGAGCTGCTGTCTAACAGAGGCCTGAGCCACTTACCCTAAAGGATGAAACGTTGGAATCCTAAATTCATTTATTTCACCCCTAACTTATTTGACACCCGCCAGCAGGTAAAGGACTGCCATTCTAATGGCAACTCCATTTTCGACTTGTTGTAAGATGATAGCATTGTCTGAATCAGCCACATCTGAATTAAGTTCCACACCTCGATTGATCGGGCCTGGATGCATGATGACGATTTCCTTGTCCAGGCGATTCAATAGCTTTTTATTGATTCCAAAATAAAGGGCATATTCTCTAAGAGATGGAAAATATTTGATTTGCTGTCTTTCTAGTTGAATGCGCAAGACATTTGCCACATCACACCATTGAAGGGCTTTAAAAACATCCTGCTCCACCTTTACTCCCAGTTCCGCAATATGTTTGGGCATCAGGGTCACAGGTCCGCAGACCATCACCTCAGCTCCCAATTTTTGAAGGCAAAATATATTGGATAGTGCCACCCTGGAATGAAGAATGTCACCAATAATGGCTACTTTTTTTCCTGCCACTTCACCCAATTTCTCCCGAATGGAAAATGCATCCAGCAAGGCCTGCGTGGGATGTTCATGGGTCCCATCACCCGCATTGATAATATTGGCCCGTATATGTCTGGAAAGAAAGTGAGGAGCCCCTGGGCTGGAATGCCTCATGACTACCATGTCCACCTTCATGGCCAGGATATTATTTACCGTATCGATCAGGGTTTCTCCCTTCTTCACAGAGCTACTTCCTGAAGCAAAATTGACTACATCGGCAGATAGTCTCTTTTCTGCCAATTCAAATGACAATTTGGTCCTGGTTGAATTTTCAAAAAACACATTGGCAATGGTGATGTCTCTGAGGGAGGGCACCTTTTTTATAGGGCGATTCAATACCTCCTTAAAATTATCTGCCGTTTCAAAAATTAGTTGAATGTCTGCTTCAGTGAGGCCTTTGATTCCTAACAAATGTCTGGTGCTGAGCTGCTGCATGGGCATTAATTACTTTCTTTTTCAGTGATCCATATGGCGTCCTCCGGAAATCCCTGAGATTGCCACTCTACACTTACATATTGGCTTTCCAGGGTATTCACCTGTCTCCCGTAGTAATTCGGTCTGATCGGAAAATCCCTGGTGTATTTTCTGTCAATCAACACCATCAATTCCACCTTTAGAGGCCTGCCATACGCTATCATGGCATCCATGGCTGCCCTCACAGACCGACCTTTATACAATACATCATCTACCAAAATGACTTTCTTGTTTTCAATCAAAAAATTTATTTTAGTCTCGTTGGCTCTGAGGGGAATGTCCCTGCGCCTGAAATCATCCCTGTGAAAAGTCGCATCTAAATAGCCATACTTCAGGTGGAGCTGCCTGATTTCCTGCATGCGCTGAACGATCCTATCCAGCACCAAAGCCCCTCTGGGTTGAAGACCTAAAAGCACGGTATTATCAAAATCATCGTGGTTTTCGATCAATTGGTGACAAAACCTGCTGATGATGATGGATATCTGGGTCTGATCAAGAACAAGTCTTTTTTGCATGATTAAACTTTGAGGCAAATATATAAATAATTTATTTGGACGAGGCCGACCTAAATGAAATCATCGACTTTTATTTTAGTGAAAAAATTTACCTCTCTGCTTTTTGCTTTACCATCTTCCCCCTGATAGCGTATCCTTTGTTTTCCACTTAATAGGTAATAATCAGCATACCACCATAGCAACTGAAGGCTGTCTTCCCGGGTATCGGCAATGCGTTCGTTTTCGTTGATGAGTTCAATCTCAAAAGGCTCATTTTCCATGACCACTTCTCCCCGCTTGATTTGGCTGAGGAGGATTTCCGTTTCATCCAGGTACATGTAAAAAAGATTGTCCCCACTAAAACTCATTTCACCGAATTTTACCGGCTCTCTTTTACTGGCATTATCCAGATTCAGGGTATTGTCCCAAACGATATTTCCTTCCTCATCCAATAAAATAAATTGTGCTGCCAGATACTTGTACTGGTTGGTTACCTGATTGCTCCTGAATCTGGGATCCATCCACAGGGGATTATACATGCCACTGTAGCCCCCCATCATGGGATTCAAACGGTAAAAATTACTTGCATACATGCCATCTCTGGGTATAGACCTGGAAGTTGAAGAAATAAAATGATCATTATAAATTAAATAATAACCATCTGAAGCATTGATTTCCCGGGTTACCACTACATTCCTGATGGGGATATTTTTTTCTCTGTTGAGTTGTCTTTCCACTTTTTTCAACCTTCTCTCCCTGGTTTTTTCAGGCAAATAATTGTAAAAGTTTTCAAAATCAGATACGGAATAAAACTTATTTTCATACTCCCCAAACTCGTTGATTTTGGAAAAGTACAAGCCCTGGTAAGCTTCCTTCTTTCGCAATCCGTAGGGTCCGATAAGCGCCTGTTTGTAATTGTAAGAGGAGGTAAGCAGTCCTTCTACAATTTCCATGGAAGGGTCTTCAAGATCATCAATCTTAACTTCCCTCAACTTGTTGCCATCCATATCAAAAGTCAGGATGGATACAATTTTCTTCTTGTAAAAATCCCGCCTGCTCATGACCACATCAAAAACATTGAGGTCAGGATCTTTTCTCATTTGCAATATTTTGGCATCTTTCTCGAATAAACCCGGAACAGTAACCACCTCCTTACTGGGTATATCCAAAATCTGTATCACCGGTCTGAAATCATACTTGCCCATGAAAACAGCCTTTTTATTGAAAACCAAAAAATCCTGCAGTTCCATCTCCAAAATGCTAGTGAGCGACATTTCACTTAACGATTCATCTTCCAGATTAATCTCAAAAATCGCTTTTTCAGGGTTATACTGAGAACCCTTATTAAACAGAACATATAGGAAATCCTCATCTAAATCAAACCCTACCAATTCATGAAAATCCTCCAGCTTAATTTGCCTGGCTGAATCTGCTTCTAACTGAAAGTCGGACTGCAGGTATTCGAAAATATTTTTAACCCCATAGGTGGTTTCAGACTTCATCCGAAAAGCAACCATACCATCCTGTCTGGGCAGCACAAAAAAATCGTCCTCTGACCAATTTGTTTCCACTTCCAGTCTCTGGGTAAATTGAACCTGACTGTAAATGGCACCAAAAAAGAAGCTTAAAGCCAAAGTGAACACTAAGGTCTTGTTAATCATATCTGAGGCGTTTTTAATGAATTTTTGCCTTCCCTCAGCTTAAGGAAAAGCGGGAATTGGATAAATGAGATCAAACCATTAAGCTGGAAATAATCCCCAACGGATTTATGGGTAAAACATCGGCAAATAAAACTTCCGGCAATGATTATTGGTGATGGTTTTACCAGTTTCTTTTTTCTTTCCCGGCCAGGAAATGTCGACTTAAAATATTCAGTCAATCCAAGCAGAATACTCCTAAATGTATTATAGTAAACAAAATCCAAACCTGCTAAATTCCTTTGTGAAGTAGATTTTTCCATCTGATGCATCCGCATTGGGCATGGGTAACTTTCTCCATTTTCCATGGGGAAATAAAAATATTTACCTCTTCTTATTGTAGGAGTAGTGAATCTCAGTTTTTGCATTGCCAGCATAAGATAAGGCGAATGATTTTATTTTAAAACAAATATTATGGACATTTGTCCTGTAGTCACAACAACGCAACCTGCCTTGGATAACAAACAAATAGTTAGTGTTTTAAAATTGACCATGCAGCTCATGGAGTTGCATGAAGAAAATGCTTTTAAAATAAGAGGCTACCAATCAGCCATCAATAGCATAGAAAGGGAGGGCAAGCCCCTTGCTGACCTTGACCTTACGCAACTTCAGGAATTTTCAGGGATCGGAAAGAGCATTGCGGAAGGTATTGTTACCATTCGGGAAACGGGAACACATCCCCCATTGCAAAAACTGCTGGAGGAAACCCCACAGGGTATCCTGGAAATATTGGAAATCAAAGGATTGGGGCCCAAAAAAATCAAAGTCCTTTGGCAGGAGCTGGAGATCACCTCCACCCATGAACTTATGGAAGCCTGTCAGTCAGGTCAGGTGGCTAAAATCAAAGGTTTTGGCGAAAAAACCCAGGAAAGTATTATACAGGCACTGGAATACAGGGCTTCCAATAAGGGAAAATGGTTGTATGCCGATGTGGAAGTACTGGGAGAGGAATTGCAGGCTGAATTGGAAAAATTAGGTGACAGGGAGTGGATTGCCGCAGTAGGCCCCTACGGCAGAATGTCTGAAATCGTGGACAGCATTTCATTTCTGATCGGAACTGATCAAGCCCAATCCATCCTAAAAAAGATCAATGATTTGGATGGTTGGGAGCAGGAGGCGGCTTTGTCAAGTCCTTACAGATGGCAGGGGTATTGGAAAGGTGAAGACATCCCTGTAATTATTTTTCTGAGCACAAAAGCTAATTTTCTGAGGCAAAAACTTCTTAAAACATCAAGTTCGATGCACCTACAAGCTCCGGCTGAAGATGGGCAAACCCTGGGGCAACATTTTTATCTGGCTGGTTTTACTTCTGAGCAGGATGCCTATGAAAAAGCTGGATTTTCGTACCTCCCAGCCCCTTTGCGGGAAGGAAATGGTGAACTGGACTGGATAAAATCTCATGCAATCAGCGAATTATTAACGGTAGATGACCTTACAGGTCCGCTACACAATCATTCTACGTACAGCGATGGCAGGCATAGCTTGAAAGAGATGGCCGAATATTGCCGAGACTCAGGCTTTTCCTACCTGGGCATTGCTGACCACAGCAAATCAGCCTTCTATGCCAATGGCCTGGATGAAGATCGAATCCTGCAGCAGCACAAAGAAATAGACACCCTCAATGAGGCACTTGCACCATTTCGTATCTTCAAGGGCATAGAAAGTGACATACTTATTGATGGCAGCCTGGATTATTCAACTGATGTACTGGCTTCCTTTGACTATATCGTGGCTTCCATTCACTCAGGTCTGAATATGGATATCAATAAAGCAACTGCAAGGCTCATCAGGGCCATTCAACATCCATTTACGACCATTTTGGGGCACCCGACTGGCAGGCTGCTGCTTCGGAGAGAAGGCTATCCCATTGATCACCGCACTGTGATTGATGCCTGTGCAGAATATAAAGTAGTGATTGAAATCAATGCCAACCCCTGGCGATTGGACCTGGACTGGCGCTGGGTGAGGTATGCCATGGACAAAGGGGTATTGCTGTCTATCAATCCTGATGCCCATGAGAAAAAAGGCTTTGCTGATATGAAGTATGGTGTCATCGCCGGTAGAAAAGGGGGACTGACGAAGGACATGACCTTGAATACAAAAACTACCGAAGAATTGGCCCAGTATTTTGAGTCCCGAAAAAATAAAATCCAATGAATTGGAAAGAAATGAACGTGGATAGCTTGCTTCAGAAATCCTTCCTATTTGGATTGGCGGGTATAATAAGTTGTATGGTCCCGCTAATTACGATGGCTATGCAATGGGGAGAGAACAGGTATGTTCATTTATTTACTGGGCTGGGACTGGCATTGCAATTGTTTGGATTGAGTTTGTCAGTATTGGTACTGCGAAGGAAAAAGATAGGGGATATACAAAAAGAGAAAGCCAAAAAAATGGTTTTGGTCCTTGCTGTAGCCCTGTTGTTTTTTATTTTGGTATAGATGATAAAAACCCTAACCCAGGTCAGTTGCTTGGTTTTGGTATTACTCGCACCATGCTGCCAGTATAAACCCGCTGACTTTGAATGGAAAGTAGGAGACATACTGTTTCAGGATGGCGATTGCGGTGAGTTTTGTGAGGCCATCAGAAAAGTAACTTCCGGCTATGATGGCCACCACTTCTCTCACAATGGCTTAGTCCTAAAGGAAAACGGAAGATGGATGGTAATAGAGGCCATCAGGGATGGGGTTATCCTGACTCCCCTGGATACTTTTTTAAATCGCCACCTAACCGCAGATGGAAACCCGAAAGTGCATGTTGGCCGTTTGAGTCATCCCTATAGGGAATTGATACCGGAAGCTTTGGAATACAGCAAATCTTTACTAGGTAAACCTTATGACATGGCTTTCGATATGAGCAATGAGGCCTACTATTGCTCAGAACTTATTCATTTTAGTTTCAAAAAAGCCAACAAGGGCATTGGCGTTTTCAAAACGCCGCCCATGACATTCATTGACCCGGAAACAGCTGATGTATTTCCCGTGTGGAAAAAGCATTTTGAAAACCTATCCTTGCCTGTTCCCGAGGGAAAACCAGGAATTAACCCGGGAGGAATGACCCAAGATCCTGTCATTGAAATGATTTTTAATTTTGAATCTCCGTAAGTTTGGTAGAAAATTTTGGACAAAATACTCCAAAGCCTTAACTTGTATTGACAAACTAACCTGATAAACCCTGAATGAATCGAAGAGCATCGTTTAAAAAAATCCTGGCCGTGGTAGGTACGGGATTGGCAGCCCCTGAAATCCTGGCCTCCCATCCATTCTCCCCAATAAAAGCAAAGGCATCCCAGGGACCACTTTATTTGTTCACCAAGGTCCTTCAGTGGCTACCCCTTCAGGAGGTTCCGGAAACGGTAAAATCCCTGGGCTTTGATGGAATTGACCTGCCGGTCCGGAAAAATGGTTTTTTCGACAAAGATGAAATTAAAGGTAAATTACCGGGTATCGTTCGTGCCAGTGAGAACCTAAATCTCAGTAGACCGGTGCTCACCACCGACATGAATGTCTATCAATTGAATGAAATGGATGAATTTTTGAGGATACTGGCCGGGGAAGGTATCCGGGATTACCGGATGGGATACCTTTCCTTCACCTCCAAAAACGTCTTAAAAGAGCTTCAAACCCTGAATGGCTCCATGAGAAAATTGGCTGAGTTACATGAAAAACACGGGGTCAACGGGCATTACCAAAACCATGCTGGCAAAAGAGTAGGTGGTTCTGTCTGGGAAATTCACCACCTACTCGATGGCATACAGCCCGAACATATAGGTGTTCAATTTGACCTGCGCCACGCTACTGTGGAAGGATATCAATCTCATGAAAATGCCTACCAGCTGATAGCAGAAAAAATCAGAAGCTTTGACCTGAAAGATTTCGTTTGGGGAAATCCTGATGGGAAAGGTGACAAGCCTGTAAATGTACCCATGGGAGAAGGACATGTTAATTTCAGCTTACTGAACGATCACCCAGGTTTTAACGGAACACTTCCTAAAATACTTCATGTAGAATATGATCTGGGAGGTGCAGAGCATGGACATGCCCGTCCTTTCGTGAAAAGCAATGAAATCCTTTCCGCCATTGAAAAAGATGTCGATGTATGCCAGTCCCTGATGTCCTGAATTTACATTTAGCTCAAAGCTTTGTCCAGCAATCGTTTCGCTTTAGGAGAATGAGACATGGAAAGGGCCTTCTCCTTGCCTTTGTCTGACATCTTGTTCCAGGTTTTCTGAAGTATGCCTACCAGTTTTGATTCTTCATCCTCATGTTTGGAAATGAAGTCTTGAAAATAATATTTCAAAAAAACCAGACAGATTACATCTTCCAAAGCCTGTGTATCGGGATCGGTTTTAAGCCTTCTCTTGTTTAAAAGGTCCTCCACTTTTTTAATCTCAGCTGCGGAATAGCCATTTCTCTCCATAATTTCTCCGGCCAGTTCACCATGAAATTGCTTGAGCCTGGTCCTCCAGAGCAAATATCCCTTTCTGTCCATGGGGTAATCTTCCCTGGGAATGGCCCAGCGTTTGATATGCTGGCTCCTGGCAGCCAGGCGGAGCAACTCATTCGAATCCGGATAGGTTTCCATCAGCATTTCAGACATGCGTATACCATAAATCAACTCTTTGGCAAGAGGTTTTTCATTTATCAACTCTTTATGGGGATCCGCAGCGTTGACGGCATCAAAATCCGAAATTGTAATCTTGAACCTATCTTTCAAATTATCAGTCATTGGTTTCCTTTTTTTGAAAAATAAATGTAATAAAATAAATGGCAAGATCAGGTATTACACTGAGGAACCCTTGATCATGCAAAAGGAAAAATACAAACTGAACCCGGGAATTTTTTACTTTATTTACCACATCAAATGCGGATAAATACCATTACTAACCGCATTCTATTATGCGCCGGCCAGGTTAAATGAAGCTTTCTCGTGCATCTTTAAGAAATTTGTTTAATTTTGCACCAATTTAGCCAAATGTAAAGCACTTCAAAAAACCTCAACATGCCAAAAGACAGTAGCATAAAACATGTCCTTATTATCGGAAGCGGTCCAATCGTGATCGGACAGGCCTGTGAATTTGATTACGCAGGATCACAAGCAGCAAGATCTCTAAGGGAAGAAGGCATCATTGTGACCTTGATCAATTCAAATCCCGCCACCATCATGACCGATCCGGTAACGGCAGACAATGTGTACTTGTTACCCCTGGAGAAAAAATCCATTGTCCAGATTTTGAAAGAACATCCGGATATTGATTGTGTATTGCCCACCATGGGAGGTCAGACGGCATTAAATCTGGCCATTGATTGTGACAAAGCCGGTATTTGGGAAAAATTCAATACCCGCATGATTGGTGTAGACATTGACGCCATTGAAACGGCAGAAAACAGGGAAAAATTCAAAGCCCTGATGGGAAAGTTAGACGTAGAAGTATGTATCGGACGTACAGCTACCTCCTTCTTGCAGGGTAAAGAAATCGCTCAGGAAATAGGTTTTCCCCTGGTCATCAGGCCGTCCTACACATTGGGAGGAACCGGCGGGGGATTTGTAGATGGCCCGGATAATTTTGAAAAAGCCCTGAGTGCCGGATTACAGGCCTCTCCCACCCATGAGGTGCTTGTTGAGCAAAGTATTATGGGCTGGAAGGAATATGAATTGGAAGTATTGCGGGACAATATCGGCAATATGGTCGTCATCTGTTCTATTGAAAACTTCGATCCCATGGGCGTGCATACGGGGGATTCCATTACCGTAGCCCCGGCAATGACGCTTCCCGATACGGTTTATCAGAGAATGAGAAACATGGCCATTCGCATGATGAATGGTATCGGGAATTTTGCCGGCGGATGTAATGTGCAATTTGCCGTAAGTCCCGACAATCAAACCATTATTGGAGTAGAGATAAATCCCCGGGTATCACGCTCCTCCGCCTTGGCCTCTAAAGCAACCGGTTATCCCATTGCGAAAGTTGCTGCCAAACTGGCGGTGGGTTACAACCTGGATGAACTGAAAAACTCCATCACGGGTAATACCTCGGCTTATTTTGAGCCGGCCATTGATTATGTGATTGTCAAAATCCCCAGATGGAACTTTGATAAATTTAAAGGTTCTGACAGGAAACTGGGGCTATCCATGAAAGCTGTTGGCGAAGTAATGGGCATTGGCAGAAATTTTCAAGAGGCCTTGCAAAAAGCCTGTCAATCCCTGGAAATCAAAAGAAATGGATTGGGTGCGGATGGCAAAGAGCTCAAAAACCAAGAAGAAATATTGTATAGCCTGGCCAACCCCAGTTGGAACAGGCTTTTTCATATTTACGATGCCTTCAAACTAGGGATTTCATTCCGAACCATTCAGGACCTGACCAAAATTGACAAATGGTTTCTCAAGCAGATTGAAGAATTGGTCCGTTTGGATATTACGCTGGCCAACGAAACGCTGGAAAGCATTAGTTTTGACCTGATGAAAAAAGCCAAGCACAAAGGCTATGCGGACCGGCAAATAGCCCATTTGTTGGGTTGTCTGGAAAGTGAGGTTTTTTATAAAAGAAGGGACGAAATGGGGATCAAAAGGGTATTTAAATTGGTGGATACCTGTGCGGCTGAGTTTGAAGCCAAAACCCCTTACTTTTTTTCCAGTTTCGGGGATGAAAATGAATCTTTGGTCTCTGACCGAAAAAAAGTGGTAGTTCTGGGATCAGGCCCCAACCGTGTCGGACAGGGTATAGAGTTTGATTATTCCTGTGTACATGGTGTATTGGCCGCCAAGGAGTGTGGATACGAAACCATCATGATCAATTGTAACCCTGAAACGGTTTCTACGGATTTTGATATCGCAGACAAGCTCTATTTTGAACCTGTTTTCTGGGAACACATTTATGAGATTATCCTCCACGAAAATCCCATTGGGGTAATTGTTCAATTAGGCGGGCAAACGGCTTTGAAGTTGGCGGAAAAACTGGACAAATACAATATCCCCATATTGGGAACCAGCTTCAGGGCATTGGACCTGGCTGAAGACAGGGGCAGGTTTTCTACCTTACTTAAAGAAAACAACATCCCCTACCCGGAATTTGGCACCATTCACAGTACGGATGAGGCATTGGAACTTTGTAAAACCATAGGCTTTCCTCTTCTCGTCAGACCTTCTTATGTATTGGGCGGGCAGGGAATGAAAATCGTAATTAATGAAAAAGAACTGGAACAACATGTAGTAGATGTTCTGCGTGATATCCCCAATAATGAAATTTTGCTGGATCACTTTCTAGAAGGTGCCATAGAAGCTGAAGCTGACGCCATTTGCGATGGTGAGCATGTCTACATCATCGGAATCATGCAACATATTGAACCGGCAGGTATCCATTCTGGGGATTCATATGCTGTGCTCCCTCCCTATAATCTTGGAGATCTGGTCATACGACAGATAGAAACCTTTACAGAGAAAATTGCGCTGGCATTGGAAACCAAAGGCCTGATCAACATACAGTTCGCCATCAAAAATGATAAGGTTTATATCATTGAAGCCAATCCCAGGGCTTCCCGAACAGTGCCTTTTATTTGTAAGGCTTACCAGGAACCTTATGTCAATTATGCCACCAAAGTAATGCTCGGAGAGAAAAAGGTCAGTGACTTTAAATTTGCCCCCGTCAAAAAGGGCTATGCCATCAAAGAACCTGTTTTTTCTTTCCATAAATTCCCGAATGTCAACAAGGAATTAGGTCCCGAGATGAAATCTACTGGAGAAGCCATCTATTTTATAGATGACCTGATGGATGATTATTTTCTCAAGATTTTTGCGGAAAGAAATCTTTACCTCAGCAGGTAAGCCTCATTTAATTCCTGTGACCCGGTCCCCTGAAGCAGGACCGGGTTGTTTTTACCCATTCCGTTTGGGATCAATCCAATTGGTTTTTATATAATTTTTCCCTTAATATTGAATGGTAGAAAGGAATTTTCCGTTAGAAAAATAGGTTGGTATTTAATCAGCGACCAGTTTCAGTGTATTTTCAAAATTGATCACCATGATTTTAAAAATAATTATTTTCTTTATTGCTTTGGGTTGGATATTCTCCAGTTTGCTCCGGTACTTTTTGAATAGCAAACTCAAAAAGTTTGCCGATCAGGTTCAGGAAGCCCAAAGAGAAGAAGCCCGGAAAAGGAACAAGCCAAAAGATGGAAATGTGAATGTTGATTTTGTTCCTGGAAAAGGTAAAAAAGGTTCTTCCGGCAACATATCCGGCGGTGACTATATTGACTATGAAGAAGTTAAAGACTAATTTTTCGATAATAATTTATTTTTTTAATACCTGCATCCCAAAATTTCCTTAATCCATTTTTTTTCATAGCTTTAGGTTTATAACCCTAAAGATGAGGCCATTTATTGCCATATTTCTATTATTTTGTTTCGTTGTCTATCATTTTGGATACCATTTATTTCATAAGGTTTACCAGAATCAAATAGAAAAAGATTGGTCTGAGAGGGTCTTTCAGGAAGACGTTATCGAAAAAAAGGTCATGAAAATCCCCATGAAACTGCCTTATTCCTTTGAAGAGGAAGGATTTCAATTGACCAATATTCCATTTACCAAAGATGGTAAAGCTTACAGGGCCATTCAAAAACGCTTCAGAGATGACACCTTTGAATTGGTGTATGTACCCGACATGGCCAGAATTAAATTAGAGATCAATACCCGGCAATGGATCCTCTCATTGATACCGGCTGCACATTCAGGTGCTGAGCAGGACCATATTATTTCCCAATCCTCCATTAAAGACTACATCAAACCTAAATTTCGATTCCTACCCCTTCAACCATTAACCGAATTCATGGATTGGAATAAATTTTTTATCTTATTCTGGATGGAAACCATCCTGCCTTTCCCCACTCCTCCCCCCAGGTTGGTATAACAAAATATCGCCGAAATTATAAGGAGCATGATCTCTCCATACAGATCCTGCCTTCCTTTTCCCCTGCCTTTGATGAAAAAAAGTGACAACATCGGCTTTCCAACAAGAGGGCATGCTGCCGATGCTATGGTATCATCAATAGACTGCTCATCTTCCATCGAATGGTGGCAACCTATTGCTACCTTTTATTTCGGGATGAAAAGCCGTTTCAAAATGCTGGGTAGCATGGGCGAAACAGTTTAATCTATCCTGGAGCAAGTCCCTGAAAATGCGTAAAAAAGAGGTCTGAATGGATGAATTATCAATGTCTAACCTCCTCTGGGTGTTATCATAGCTAATCATAAGGCATATAAAAAGGAATTGGAAAATAAATCTCCAACGAAATCAATCATTTAAACAACTAACCAATGAACCGTATATACAAATTGACTCTATTATCGGTACTGCTTTCCGGAATAATTCTGGAAAACCACCTGAATGCCCAGGGCTGTGTCGCCATTCGGCAGTTTTCAGGAGTAGGAAATGCCCTGAATCAAGGTGAACTGCTTCAAAAAGGCGACTGGAACTTGGTCAGTAATTACCGCTATTTCAGGTCTTTCAGGCACTTTAAGGGAACGCATGAAGAACCAGATAGAATCGCCAATAACACCGAAGTAATCAACTGGTCACATGCAGTGGATTTTAATATAAGCTATGCTTTCAACAACCAATTATATGGGGCCCTTTCCTTGCCATTTGTCTATAATGAGAGGAGCTCTCTTTACGAACATGGCAGAACAGAAAGACATGTAAGTTATTCCCAGGGAATAGCAGACATGAGAGTTGGCTTGGGGTATTGGTTGTTTAAAGGCGAAAGTGCAAAAAACGGCAATATGGCATTTGGGCTCAATCTAAAACTCCCCACTGGAAATTATGACGCCCATAGCACTTTCTTCAATGTCGGTCCTGAAGGAGCGCCTGAAAGGCGGCCAGTGGATCAATCCATCCAACCAGGAGATGGGGGAATAGGGATGATCGTCGATATGCAGGGATTGCGATTTCTGGGAAAAGAATTTGTCCTGTTTTACGATGGATTTTACCTGATCAATCCCAGAGAGACCAATGGTACCAGAACATTTCGGGAAACTTTAAGCCCCATCCTATCCAATGAATCCATTATGGCAGTACCGGACCAGTTCGCTTTGAGAGCAGGGGTTTTCAAATCCCTGTTTGTACACGGCCTGGGTCTTTCCCTTGGAGGTAGGATTGAGGGCATTCCTGTAAAAGACTTAATAGGAGGAAATGAAGGCTTTAGAAGGCCTGGTTATGTGATATCCTTCGAGCCGGGTATCAGTTACATGATCAATAATTTCACCATTAACGTCAATGTGCCGGTAGCTTTGCACCGCAACCGGACCAGAAGTGTGACGGATATAGCGGCCAGCACCCCTGACAATTTCCGCCATGGGGATGCCGCATTTGCAGATTACCTGTTGAATGTAGGTCTGGCCTGGAGGGTCGTCAAAAAAGAAACGCCGGTTTTCAATGAATTTTAATCATCTTCCCGCCCTATCAAGCAGGGCGGGAATTTTATCTCCCCCCATTGGCCCGGAGGTCATTCCTGCAATTCTCATCCAGTTCGGGCACGGAATTCTGCATAAAATTGAGTACGTTACTGGTTTCTACTGCCCAAAACATCAAACAATCCTCATTGTCACAATGGAATTTATGATCTTCATCCGAGGCTTCGTGAGGAGTCACCATTTCACTTCCCACATTCACCAACCCTAAAAGGTGTCCTAGTTCGTGCAGGGCCACGGTAGCTTCCAGGTTTCCCCTGCCCGGCCTTCTGAATCCTCCGGAATTTTCAGCTATTCGTTTTCCAAAAAGTGCCATGCTGGTATTTCGGTAAGCAGCGCCAATGGTAAAATATTCCTCCTCATTTTGCCTGAAATAGCCATCTACAACCAGTAAAAAAACTGAAACAGTATCGCCCTCGTTGTAACTTTCCCGATAGCGGTTTTCCAGTTCAGAAAGATGTGCGGTAGTATAAAACTCCTCTCCCTCTACGGGTATTTCTTTTTCGATAACATGGATTCCATCAGGTTTTAGGGTAAGGTGCTGCAGGAAATTCGTCATCTCATCCATCATAAAATTCGTAGGCCGGAACCCCTCCATATAAGCAATTTCAATTTCCATGGCCGTAAACCGGTCGTCAGAGAGTAAAAAATTGGCGGATTTTCCCACATCCCATCTCGCAGCCCCCACTCCCACAAAGGGATCTTCTCTCATCGGTTCTTCACAGGCGAAAACCAAAAAAGCTAGAATTGGGAAAAATAATAATCTCTGTACTGTACCTTTCATGTGTTGTAATTGCTTCTTAATGGTCATGATCTATCCCTCACCCAAGGTTCAATAGCCCGTCCCGACCCTCCATCGAGAGAACATCAAATGCATACCCTTCAAGTAGTTGTCGGGCTTATCAGGGCATCCCCCTGTGGTTCGCCTCCCTCACTCCTGCCTGCGGTAGGCAGACTCGAGTTTATGTTAAAGTAATTTGAACAGTAACAAAGACAGGCATCGGATATAAAATAAACCTGAACGTTTTAACGACAAAACCTTCCAGATGCATACATGGTTTCGAAAAAACTCTAAATTCATGACCCATACCCATTCAAAAGTAGTGTAATATTGGTTAAAAAATGATTATCAAATTATACTAAATTACCGTAAATTTTGTTTTCAAAGTAACTGATTCAAATTTTCATTTTAAATCCCAGCACATGAAAAAAGTATGGATTATTATCTTTCTATTGAGCTTTGGACAATTGAATGCGCAGGTATTGTCGATTGGACCTAAGTTCGGCGTTTCTCAGGGCGATGTCAGCGTTACAGATGGCTTTAAAGGAGAAGATTCCAAGATGGGTTACCATGTCGGAGCCTTTGTCAGGGTAAATTTACCAGTCATCTACTTGCAACCTGAAGTTTTATATACCAATACAGGTGGGTCTTTTTCAGACAATACCTTCAATTATGACGTCAATTTTGACCGGTTAGATGTCCCATTAATGATAGGAATGAAGTTAGGAGGGCTTTTCAGGCTGCAAGCCGGGCCAGTAGCCAGTTACCTGATCAACGGAGACATGACTGCTGACAATGGTACCAGACAAAAGATTATTCCTCCAAGGGAAGAATTTACTTTTGGATACCAGGCAGGAGTAGGTTTTGATATAGGAAATTTCCTAATGGATTTAAAATACGAAGGAGCACTGACCAACTCGGTCAACAATTTCGGACAGGTCCCCACCGATCAAAGACAAAATCAGCTTATCCTTTCCTTGGGATTCAACCTTTTTTAGCACCCTCACCAAAGAGATCCACCGTTAGTTGATTACCATTAATTAACGGTGGCATTATCTTCCTTATTAAGCCATTTCTTTTACTTCTGTTTCTTTGGTAAGGCTTTTTCTTGCTAGAATGATCAAAGCAAAAGAAAGCACAAATAAAATGGCAGCAATGACAGACAATACATAGGCATCTTTCTGATAATTCTGCCAGGCAAATAGGCCCAGGGAACTAAGGGTTACAGTAAACATGAAAAACATGGGAATGGTAACAAAAGTAGGATTGATTTTCTTCTTGATTAACCAAACCGAAATGGTCAACAATGCCAGGGCTGCCAAAAGCTGGTTGGCAGAACCGAAAATTGGCCATAGGGTAGCAAAGCCTCCGCTTCCCAAGAGCAAAACAGAAAGTACCACTACTACGCTGGTAGAGAGGTACCTGTTTTGGGATAATTTTTTACCAATGGGTTGTTCCACATCCTCAAAATATTCCTGCAGGGTAAATCTTGCCAGCCTGGTACAGGTATCCAGTGTAGTCAATGCAAATGCTGACACGGTCAAAGCCACAAAGCCGATGGCAAATGATTCGGAAACACCCATCGAGGAAATGATGTTACCCAAGCCATCTGCAAATAATGGCACAGGTCCTTCCTCCCCAAGTCTGGACAAATAATCAGTCCTGCTCAGGACGACTACTGCACCCACTGAAATAATCGCCAAAAAAGATTCTATCAACATGCCCCCAAATCCAACTAATTTGGCGTCTCCTTCCCTATCGATTTGTTTGGAAGTGGTGCCGGATGCTACCAGCGAGTGAAAACCACTAATGGCCCCACAGGCTATGGTCACAAAAAGTACAGGAAACAGGTAGCCTAGATTCTCATCTGTAACATGTATATCCGTATCCATTACTATGGTAGGATTAGCTACAAAAACACCCACAATAGCGGCCAGAATCAACCCATAAAGCAGGAAACTGTTGAGGTAATCTCTGGGTTGCAGCAACATGGATACCGGGGTAACGGAAGCAATAAAGGCATAAATCAACAGTATATAAATCCAGGTTTGATAATTTAAAACAAAAGGGATTTGCATTCCCAGGTACACAAAATAATACATGACGGCGACACCAAGGATTGAAGCGATCAGGAAGGCACTTTTCTTATGTCCCGTCATTTTAGTAATAAAACCAAAAACCACTGCCAGTCCAATGAACAATATAGAGGCTGAAGCTACCCCCGGGTTACTGATAAAGGTTTTGGCAATAATATCTGCAAAAACTGCAATGATCAGGATCAGGGTAGAAAAGCTGAAAAGAATAAACAATCTTTTTCCTTTTTTTCCGATATTGTTTTGAATGATGACCCCGATGGATTTACCATCATTTCTCAGGGAGGCCACCATACTCCCGAGGTCATGTACGGCTCCAAAGAAGATTCCACCAATTAAGATCCATATAACGGCAGGAATCCAGCCGAAAGTAATGGCAATAATGGGCCCCACTATGGGGCCTGCACCTGCAATGGACGCAAAATGATGCCCCAGCACAACAATCGGCTTGCTTGGCACATAATCCACCCCATCTTTTAGCCGATGGGAAGGGGTAATGTTATCATTATTGATTTTAAACTTTTTGAAAACAAATTTCCCATAAATAAAATAGGCGCCTGTCAGAATGATGGCTGAAAAAACAAACAAGTAGGTGAGCTGCATGACATGGTTTTAAGTTAATGTTTAAAGATAATGAGAAAATTGATTTCATCAGAAATAAACCCTAATTTAAAAAATTATCAGGGTCTGGCATACTCCTCCCCGTTAAAAAAAGGGCATTTTAATATCTAGTACAATTTTCCCTTCAAAATCATGAAAAATTAAAGCATGGAAAGAGAAACCATCATTTTTATTGGCATAGCACTGGGATTATTGGTCTTCAGCCATATATTTCTTTGGCTATTTTTTCCAAAACTGGCCAGGCTGGTTTACCGACCTGCTACTGAAAAAGGAAAAAATTCCATGAGGAAATTTTCCAATGCACTAAAATGGGGGCTGTTTTTTGCAGTATTCCCCATCATCGAACCCTTTTTCTCACCTCCTGATCTGGACCACCTGGGCCGAAAACCCTTCTTTATAGTACTTGCCATAATCACCTTCTCCTGGATTATCATTGAGCTGTCCAATGTATTGCGATATGCCTTTTTGGAGAATTTCAATTCGAATAAGGAGGATAACCTCAGAGAAAGGCGGTTGCTTACCCAGGTAGCTTTTATCAGAAAACTTTTCATCATAATCGTAGTCATCATCGCCTTTTCGGCTATATTAATGAATTTTGAATCTGCCCGAAAAATAGGAGCTGGATTGCTGACCTCTGCCGGGATTGTGGGCATCATCGTCGGTTTGGCCGCACAAAAATCAATCGCCAATTTATTGGCTGGATTCCAAATTGCCTTTACCCAGCCTATAAGGCTCGATGATGTGGTGGTGGTAGAGGACGAATGGGGAAAAATAGAAGAAATCAATCTCACCTATGTGGTCGTCAGGATTTGGGACCAGAGAAGGCTGGTATTACCCATCAACTATTTTATTGAGAAACCATTCCAGAATTGGACCAGAACTACCGCTGACATATGGGGGACGGTATTTATGTATGTTGATCACACCATTCCCGTTGAAAATTTAAAAATTAAGCTTAAAGAAATATTGGATAACAGTGCTTTATGGGATAAAAAGGTACAGGTACTTCAGGTGACTGATTACACAGAAAAAACCATAGAAATTCGCTGCCTGATGAGCGCCAGGGATAGCCCTACTGCCTTTGACCTCAGGTGTTTGGTTAGGGAAAAGATGTTGGAATACCTCCAGCAAAATTACCCGGGATCCTTACCCAAATCCCGGGTTTTGCTATCTCAGGAAGCAGAAAAAAAATAATGGGAGAAATCTTATTCTGGAGGAGAATGCAGATTTTGGTTTTATTTAACGGATAATACCCATAAATTTGTAATCCCAAATGACTTTTGGGCTAATTTAAACAAAACTTTATGGCTTGGTTTAAAAGGAAAGATGCCGGGATCAAAACCTCCACAGAGGAAAAAAAAGATACTCCTGATGGATTGTGGTACAAGACCCCAAAAGGAAATATCATTCATACCCGGGAACTGAAAAACAACTCCTATGTCTGCCCGGATGATGATTATCATGTAAAAATAGGGTCCAAAGAATATTTTGAAATCCTATTTGATGATAATCAATTCAAGGAACTGGACAAAGAAATGACCTCTGGAGATCCACTGAATTTTGTGGATAGCAAACCCTACACTACTAGAATCAAAGACACCATTGCCAAAACAAACCTCACGGATGCCGCTCGCACAGGAGTAGGTAAAATCAATGGCCTGGATATCATCATTACCTGTATGGATTTCAACTTCATAGGTGGATCCATGGGATCAGTGGTAGGAGAAAAAATTTCAAGGGCCATCGACTACGCCCTTAAAAACAAAATTCCTTTCCTGATGATATCCAAATCCGGAGGGGCGAGAATGATGGAAGCTGGATTTAGTCTGATGCAAATGGCTAAAACTTCGGCTAAACTGGCTTTACTAGATGAAGCAGGAATTCCCTACATTTCGCTGATGACAGACCCGACTACAGGGGGTGTAACAGCCTCTTACGCCATGCTGGGAGATTTTAATATTGCTGAACCGGGAGCATTGATAGGCTTTGCCGGTCCGCGGGTGATCAGGGAAACCATCGGTAAAGACCTACCCAAGGGATTTCAAAGTTCTGAATTTGTTTTGGAACATGGATTTCTGGATTTTATCATCGACCGTCGTCAGTTGAAAAACAGAATGTATACTTTACTAAACTTATTGCGCAATTAAGCAGTTAATAAGCTTGAATAGGTGGATTAAAATATTCTCATATTGCGGTGGATTTGTTGAAATATAAATATATTTGTACCGATCAATCACCGATTAAACATACTGATAAAAATAAAATTTATTAAATGACTTCAGTAATCATAACTTCGATAGTAGCTTTCACCATTATTATTTTGCTACTGGTATTTGTCCTTCTTTTTGCGCAATCCAAACTGGTGGCTTCGGGAGACGTTAAAATCATCATCAACGGGGACGAAAAAAACCCACTGGTGGCTTCTGCCGGATCTACTTTGCTTTCTACACTGGGAAATAAAAAAATATTTCTCCCATCAGCCTGTGGGGGCGGAGGTACCTGTGCCATGTGCAAATGCACCATTGAAGAAGGTGGGGGTGAAGTATTACCCACCGAGGAGGGTCACCTCAGCAGGGCGGAAAAACAGAATAATGTCAGGCTTTCCTGTCAGGTAAAGGTGAAGAATGACATGAAAATCCGGATTCCTGAAGAAATATTCGGTATTAAGAAATGGGAATGCGAAGTAATTTCCAATTACAACGTATCCACTTTTATTAAGGAATTTAAGGTTAAACTTCCTGAAGGAGAAATACTGGATTTCGAGCCAGGAGGATACATACAGATTGATGTGCCGCAGGTAGTCGTCAACTTTAAAGACATGGATATCACACCCCATCCGGAATTGGAACATCCAGAGGATGTTTACCAAAGCGACTGGGATAAATTTGGCTTGTGGGATTTGGTAATGAAAAATGACGAAGAATTATTCAGGGCATACTCCATGGCCAATCACCCCGCTGAAGGAAACATTGTCATGTTGACCATCCGAATAGCTACCCCACCTTGGGATAGGGCTAATAATAAATGGATGGATGTCAATCCGGGAGTTTGTTCTTCCTATGTTTTCTCTCGAAAGCCGGGTGACAAAGTCACCATATCCGGACCATACGGTGAATTCCACATCAATCCTACGCAAAGAGAAATGATTTATATTGGAGGTGGCGCAGGAATGGCACCCCTGAGATCACATTTATTTCACTTATTCCATACTGAAAAAACAGACCGGAAAGTATCCTACTGGTATGGAGGTCGGTCTAAAAAAGAATTGTTTTATACCCCGCATTTCAGGGAGATAGAAAAAGAGTTTCCTAACTTTAATTTTCATATTGGCCTCTCAGAACCGTTGCCTGAGGATAACTGGAAAGTTAAGAAATCTCTGGACGACAAAGAAGGAGACGGTTATGTAGGCTTCATTCATCAGGTACTCTATGACAATTACCTGAAAAACATTGAAGAACCGGATGAGATAGAATATTACCTATGTGGTCCTCCACTGATGAATTCGGCAGTTTTGAAAATGCTGGATGATATGGGAGTCCCCAACGAAAATATCAGATTTGATGATTTCGGAGGGTAAATGAAATTGTGTCCCGTTAATTTTTAACGGGACTTTTTTTATGCTTGAATTTTCAATAAATTTGATTTTAAAATTTTAATGATGATTCATGGATCTTGAGGCATTTTTCGAACCCATACCGCCAACTATCTTAAATGAAGAATACGGTCACAATGCATTTTTTTATCATATCCATTGTCATGGAGAGGGCTTTCCAGAAATAAAGGGCATTCAGATTGCACTGATAGGGGTAGACGAATATAGGGGCGCAGCAGCTGATCACCTGGAAAATTCCCCACTTACTACCAGTCAAATCAGAAAAAAGCTTTATCCACTTAAAAAAGGCCAAAACAACTACAGCATTGCGGATTTAGGCAACCTAAAAGTCGGGGAAAACAGGGAAGAAACCCTGGCATTGATCAGCTCAATAGGTGAATTTTTATTAAAAATGGAAGTGCTTCCTGTTTTTTTGGGTGGCAGCCATGACCTGGACATAGGGCAATACCTTTCCTACCAACACATGAAAAAACTCGTAAGCCTGCTTACAGTAGATGCTAAGATGGATATGGAGGATAAGGGTAAACCGATGGATCTTCACTCTCAGGACATCATATTAAACAAGCCCAATTATATGTTTAACTATTGCCATCTGGCCTATCAGAGCTTTCTGACAGATCCGGAATTGGTCACTACATTGGAAAAACTTTATTTTGACCATGTGAGGCTGGGGCAACTCAGGGATAGTTTTAAAGAGGTAGAACCATTGATCCGAAATACGGACCTGCTGAGTTTTGATGTTTGTTCCATACATGCATCGGATGCACCAGGAGCCATAGAAGCCCAGCCATTCGGGCTCAGTGCAGAGGAAGCTTGCCAGATATGCTGGTTTGCAGGGATGAATGAAAAGTTAAGTTCGATGGGAATTTATGGCTACCATGCCAAATTGGATGATGCCCGGTTCAAAACGGCCTCCGTAATAGCTACCATGGTTTGGTACTTTATTGAAGGTTTTTATCAAAGGAAAGACAGTTTATCCTTTAAAAGCAGTGATTACATCAAATATACTGTATCTTTAGACTCTAAACCTTCTATTTTATATTTCTACAAAAGTAAGTTAAGTGGCAAGTGGTGGATGGAAATTCCCAGCAATAAAAATGAAAAATTCAAAAGGGACACCATCATTCCCTGCAGTTATCAGGATTACCTTACGGCCCAACAGGGAGAGATCCCTGAAAGATGGGTCAACTCCCAGCTCAAGCTATATTGATGAATTGCAGCCGCTAGCCCGCTGTATGGAACCTTTGTTATTCGGTCAAATATGATTACCATTTCAAAAAACCAACTGGCTCTGAGAAACGGGCAAGATAAACCTGAGATCTGGATCGCCTTTCAGGGGAAAATCTATGACCTCGCCGCCTCAAGACTTTGGAAATCGGGCAGACATTATGAACATTGGGCTGGCCAGGATTTGACAGAAGAATTGAAAAGTGCTCCCCATACAGCCCATGTATTTGATAAATTTGAACCTATAGGCTACCTGAAATAAATGATTCTAATCGCAGACAGTGGTTCGAGCAAAACCGATTGGCGGGCAATCCGAAAGGATGGAAATATCTCCCAGTTCAGGACGATTGGGTTTAATCCCTATTATCAGACCAGGGAGGATATGATATCAGGTCTGAATAATCCTCATTTATTGGCATTAAAGCACCAGGTAGAGCAAGTTTATTTTTATGGATCCGGCTGCACCTCAGATACCAATAAAGCATCTGTCATGCAGGCCATCCATAGTATCTTTCCGCTCACCGAAGTACATGTCGATCACGACCTGATGGCATCTGCCAGAGCCACCTGTGGACACAGCGCCGGAATTGCCTGTATTTTGGGTACAGGATCCAATAGCGGTGATTATGATGGGGAAAACATCACTTCCAGCAGACCTTCGCCTGGTTATTTATTGGGAGACGAGGGAGGTGGGGCTTATATTGGAAAGCACTTTCTTCAGGATTTCATCTATGATGACATGCCTGAGGGGATACGCAGGGAACTGATCCGGGTATATAACCTATCCATATTTGAGATCCAGGACAATGTGTACAAAAAGCCCTTTCCCAACCGATATATGGCTGGGTTTTGTCAGTTTATTTCACAGTATAAATCTGATCCCTATTGCTATAATTTGATATACAATGCTTTCAGGGATTTTTTCCACAGACATGTGATGAGATATGAAGATTATCTAAACAAACCCGTGAATTTTGTGGGGTCCATAGCTTATTTTAACCATGACATCCTGAGAAAGGCCGGAAAGGATTTTCACATACAAATCAATACCATCATTGAAACGCCAATAGCAGGATTGACATTATATCATCAAGAAAAAATATGAGTACTACCGAAAGCTCCTCTTACTACGATCACCTGGAAAAAATGTCCGTAAGTGAATTGCTGACCAATATGAATAAGGAGGATCAAAGTGTTCCTTTGGCGGTAAGTAAAGCTTTGCCTCAGCTGGAGGCATTGATAGCTGCCATTGTACCAAGAATGGAAAAAGGTGGACGCTTATTTTACATTGGAGCCGGTACAAGCGGAAGATTGGGTATTCTGGATGCTTCCGAATGCCCGCCTACCTATGGAGTGCCACACGACATGGTAATAGGTATCATTGCAGGTGGAGACCTTGCCATCAGAAAGGCAGTGGAAAATGCAGAAGATGACCAGCATCAGGCATGGAAAGACATTCAGTCATTTGGATTCAACATGCAGGACACCATCATTGGCATCGCTGCTTCTGGCACCACCCCCTATGTAATTGGAGGAGTGAAGGCAGCTGAATCGGCCGGCTTGCTCACGGGTTGCATCACTTGTAATCCGGATAGCCCTCTGGCAGCAGCTGTAAGGCTTCCGGTTGAAGTAGTGGTAGGACCTGAATTTGTGACGGGAAGTACCAGAATGAAATCCGGTACAGCCCAAAAACTATGTCTCAACATGATCTCTACCAGTGTCATGATTAAATTAGGAAAGGTCAAGGGAAATAAAATGGTAGATATGCAGCTGTCCAATAAAAAACTGGTGGATAGAGGGACAAAGATGATCATGGAAGCTACAGGCTTGCCAGAAGGAGAAGCCAGCGACTTCCTGCAAAGGTATGGATCCGTCAGAAATGCAGTAGCAGCCTATGAGCAATCCCAAAACCCCTAAGGCTGTCAAATGTATCCTTCATCGATTTTTTTTGCATCATTTACGAATTTTCTAAATTCACCTTCCTCTCCAAGTTTACAGATCAACAGCACATTTTCGCTATCACTGACCAGGTAATTTTTCAGGCCCTGAATAACTACCAGTTTGTCTTGGGGTAACTTAATGAAGCAATTTTCGGTATCATAAAGCAATGCATTCCCCTTTACTGAGTTTCGTTCCCTGTCCTTTTCAGATATTTCATAAAGATTTTGCCAGGAGCCCAAATCCGACCAGCCGAAATCCCCCAATACCATGAACACCTCATCGGACCTTTCGAGAATCCCATGGTCTATGGATATGTTTTTGATCAGACTGTAGGCTTTGTTCAGAAAAAGGTGCTCCTTTTCAGTACAAAAGTAAATTTCCCCTTCATCAAAAACTTCTGCCATTTCCGGTAGGTGTTTTTCAAATGCATTGATGATGCTTTCATTTCTCCAGACAAATGTTCCCGAATTCCAGACAAAATCTCCACTTTCAAGAAACGTTGCCGCCAGGGATTGGTCAGGCTTTTCGGTGAATGTTTTTACCTTTTTAACCGGGTTTTCATTTTCCGGAAAATACTGAATGTAACCATAGCTGGTATCTGCCCTATTTGGCCTGATCCCAATGGTTACCAGATTTCCTATTGATGAAGCACCGTTCATTGCCAGGTCAATGGCTTCAAAAAAAGCTTTTTCATTAAAAATTAACTGATCAGATGGACTGATCAATACCTTGGCATTTGGATTCAATTTCTTGATTTTGTAGCTGGCAAGGGCGATAGATGCTGCCGTATTGCGTCTTAATGGTTCTACCAGAATTTGATTGTCCGGTATCTCAGGCAACTGCTCTTTCACCAACGAAACATATCTTTTATTGGTGACTACTATAAATTGATATGCGGCGAAGGAAAATCTTAACCTATCAAATGTCATTTGAAGCAAGGACCTTCCGGTACCTAATAAATCCAAAAACTGCTTGGGTTTGTGATGCCTGCTAAAAGGCCAGAACTTTATACCCAGACCTCCAGCCAGAATAACAACATACTTGTCCTTCACTTCCATAATTATACAATTCCTTCCTTCATCAAATCATGAATATGAATAAATCCAACGACCTCATCAGCTTCTTTTACCACCAATTGCGTAATATTAAAATCTCTCATCATTCCCAGCGCTTTAACTGCATACTCATCCACAGGTATGGTTTTCGGATCCCTTGTCATGATTTCAATTGCTTTAATCCTGCTCAAATCAGGATCCCGCTGAAGCATTCTTCTCAGGTCTCCATCTGTAATGATACCCAGCAGCTGATTTTTGGCATCCACCACCGCTGTCGCTCCAAGTCGTTTACTACTGATTTCTACAATTACATCTTTCAATGAGGCATTTTCCGAAATAATGGGAAGTAAAGCCCGATCCATAACATCCCCTACCGTCAGGTAAAGCTGCCTGCCCAATGTACCTCCTGGGTGAAACCTGGCAAAAGATTCGGCAGAAAACCCTCTGGCTGAAAGCAAGCAAACAGCCAGCGCATCTCCCATGGCCATTTGAGCAGTAGTACTGGTCGTAGGGGCCAGATTATTCGGACAGGCTTCTTCTGCTACACCCGCATACAAAACGTAATCTGCCTGTTTGGCCAGATAACTGGATTCATTACCGACCAAAGCTATCAGTTTGTTTCCTGATTGTTTGAGCAGGGGAATGAGCACCTTAATTTCCGGAGTATTACCACTTTTGGATACGCATATTACAAAATCTTCTTTTTTAATCATACCTAAATCACCATGAATTGCATCGGCAGCATGCATAAATAAAGAAGGAGTTCCTGTGGAATTGAGCGTAGCCACAATTTTATTGGAAATGATGGCACTTTTACCGATTCCGGTAACCACCACCCTACCCGAGTGCTGCAAGATATCTTCCACACAAGCTTTAAAATCCTCTCCTATGAAGGGTATCAGATTTATAAGTGCATCCGCCTCGTTTTGCAGTACATTTTTTGCCGTGGTTTTAATATTTTTTAGTAAATTCAATTTTACAGTTGTTAATTGTTAATTTTGTATAAAGGTAGGAAAGTTTTACCTTAAACTTTAATGATTGACAAAGAGCAACTCATTAAACTATTTACCTAGTGGATAACGCAGTAAAAGAAAATCTGAAAAATATTTTTGGTTTCAATCAGTTCAGAGGGAACCAACAATTCATAGTAGAAAATATACTTAAGGGGAAAAACACTTTTGTTATAATGCCTACAGGGGCAGGGAAATCCCTTTGCTACCAATTGCCGGCTGTTTCAAAAAATGGGACTGCCATCGTCATTTCTCCTTTGATTGCCCTGATGAAAAATCAGGTGGACCAGCTGAACAGTTTTGGGATCAATGCCCACTTCCTTAATTCAACCCTGAGCAAATCTGAATCCAACAGGGTAAAGGGGGAAGTTACCGCAGGTCTCACCAAGCTGCTTTACGTGGCCCCCGAGTCGCTGACCAAAGAAGAAAATGTCCAGTTTTTAAAAAATGCGGATATCAGTTTCGTTGCCATTGATGAAGCCCATTGCATTTCTGAATGGGGGCACGATTTCAGGCCGGAGTACCGAAAGATAAAATCTATCATCGCACAGATCGGAGAAAATCTCCCGGTCATTGCGCTTACTGCCACCGCTACACCGAAGGTACAGCAGGATATACAACGAAATCTTCAAATGGAAGAGGCAGACTTGTTCAAGTCTTCCTTTAACAGGACCAACCTCTATTACGAGGTACGGCCGAAAATGAAGAATGATACCAAAAAAGAAATCATCAAATACATCAAGTCCCAAAAAGGTAAATCGGGTATCATCTACTGCCTGAGCAGGAAAAAAGTAACAGAAATAGCTGACCTTCTCAAAGTAAATGGAATCAATGCCGCCCCCTACCACGCTGGACTTGACGGGCATGTGAGGGTGAAAAATCAAGATGATTTTCTCAATGAAGAAGTGGATGTCATTGTGGCTACCATCGCTTTCGGAATGGGCATAGACAAACCCGATGTAAGGTATGTAATCCATTACGACGTTCCCAAGTCCCTTGAGGGTTATTATCAGGAAACAGGAAGAGCCGGAAGGGACGGTTTGGAAGGCCACTGTCTGATGTTTTACCGATATGAAGACATCGTAAAACTGGAGAAATTCAATAAAGATAAACCTGTCAATGAGCGAGAAAATGCCAAGGTTCTGCTCCAGGAGATGGCTGCCTATGCAGAAAGTTCCGTTTGCAGGAGAAGGTTTTTACTTCATTATTTTGGGGAAAATCTGGGCAAAGACTGTGGCTTTTGTGACAATTGTAAAAAGTCAAAAGAAACCTTTGATGGTCAGGATGACATCCTTACAGTAATCAAAGCTGTTAAGGAAACCAACCAAAGGTTTAGCATGGATCATATTGTCAGCATGATCAGAGGAGAAAAAGATGATTACATAGAAAGCTATGATCATGATAAACTTTCCACCTTTGGACAAGGTAAAGACAAAGATACCATCCATTGGAAGACCGTAATTCGTCAAACCATGATTTACGGTTTGCTGGATAAAGACATTGAAAATTATGGTGTGCTTTTGTTGTCTGATAAAAGTGAATCTTATTTGAAGGAACCATATCCTATAAAGATCAGTAAAAATCATAATTTTGAGGAAATGGCTGAAAGTATATCTTCTGAAGAGTTGAGCAACATGGGCAAGGCCTATGATGAAAAGCTTTTTGAACTTCTGAAAGCAGAACGAAAAAAAGTAGCAAAAGTCAAAAACCTTCCCCCTTATGTAATCTTCCAAGACCCTTCGCTGGAGGAAATGGCCACTGTCTATCCTACCTCAAAAGAGGAGCTGGCCCAAATCAATGGTGTAGGCATGGGAAAAGTGGCTAAATTTGGCGCCTCCTTCTTAAGGTTAATCGAAAAATATGTAGAAGAAAATGAGATTATCACAGCCTCTGACGTTGTAGTAAAAACTTCAGGAACCCGGTCAAAAGTAAAAATCACGATCATTCAGCAAATAGACCGAAAGATTGACCTTGACGAAATTGCCAATAACCTGAATATCAGCATGAGTGAATTGCTGCACGAAATAGAGCAAATCATTTACAGCGGCACAAAATTAAATATCAATTATTACATACAGAATATCATGGATGATGAAAGAGAAGACATTCTCCATGATTATTTTATGACGGCCGATACTGACAAAATACGGGAAGCCATGGCGGAATTGGAAGAAGATGATTTTTCTGAGGAGGAAGTAAGGGTTTACCGGATAAAATTTATTTCAGATCACGCCAACTAAAAGAAATACTACAAATGAACATATTGCTCATTGGAAGCGGTGGCAGAGAACACGCCTTTGCCTGGAAAATAAATCAAAGTAAACATTGTAAAAAATTATGGATTGCTCCGGGAAATGCCGGAACACAGGACCTGGGAGAAAACATCCCCCTATCGGTAAATGATTTTGATGGAATTAAAGCTTTTTGCATCAAAAATGACGTCAGTTTACTTGTAGTTGGACCTGAAGAACCATTGGTAAAAGGATTAAGAGACTTTTTGGCACTGGACCCCAAAACTGCCTCCCTGCCCATAGTAGGTCCAGGAAAAGCAGGTGCTCAGCTGGAAGGAAGCAAGGATTTTTCAAAGGCCTTTATGAATCAATATGGTATTCCTACGGCCTCCCATGCCACCTTCACCCAAGCTTCTTTTCAGGAAGGTATAGCGTATTTAAAACTACAAAAACTTCCTATTGTCCTTAAAGCTGATGGACTGGCAGCTGGGAAGGGGGTTTTGATATGCCACAGTCTGGAGGATGCTGAAGAAAGCTTTAAGGATATGCTTCTGGGGAAAAAATTTGGGGAGGCCTCGACGAAGGTTGTGATTGAAACCTTCCTCCATGGCATTGAGCTTTCCGTATTTGTTGCAACAGACGGAGAAAGCTATAAAATCCTACCGGAGGCCAAGGATTACAAAAGAATTGGAGAGCAGGATACGGGACCAAACACCGGCGGAATGGGTGCCGTTAGCCCGGTACCTTTTGCAGACCATGCCTTCATGAAAAAAGTGGAAGAAAAAATAATTCAACCTACCGTTCGCGGATTAAAAAATTCCAGAATTGATTTCAGAGGCTTCCTCTTTATTGGACTCATGAACATGGAAGGAGAGCCTTATGTTATCGAATACAATGTCAGAATGGGAGATCCGGAAACACAGGCAGTGTTGCCTCGTATTGAAAGTGACTTTGTCTCCCTGCTTCACGCCATTGCAGTTAAGGATTTAAAGAATTATAGTTTAAAGACTGCTGACACCAGGTCTGCGACGGTAGTAATGGTAGCCGGCGGGTATCCGGATACCTATGAAAAAGGCAAGGTCATTTCTGGTTTGGAAAAAAATGATCTCAAACAGGCCATCACCTTTCATGCGGGCACCAAAGCAACCCATCCTGAAACCATCGTCACCAATGGTGGCCGGGTATTGGGAATCACAGGATTAGGAAATACAATCGAGGATGCCATAAAGCATGCCTACGAAAGAGTAAACCAGATCAATTGGGAAAAAGTAAATTACCGGAAGGATATCGGACAGGACATACTCCATTCCGGGGATTGAAAACCCATTTTCACGAGGAGGAAACTCCCTTAAATATAGATGAATTATGTCAGGATGTACAAATTGTAGCACCGGAACGACTGCTGTCGGCGGCTGTCAGAATAATGGCAGTTGTGGTACCAGCGATTGCAATAAAATGAATGCTTTTGATTGGTTATCCCATATGGGCATACCGGAAATAGATAAATTTGATATCGTAGAAATTAAATTTAAGGGAGGAAGAAAGGACTATTTCAGAAATTCAGGACTTTTGCCTCTTACCACGGGCGACCCGGTGGTGGTAGATGTACCCAATGGTCACCATATCGGATACGTATCCCTCCAGGGTGAGCTGGTAAGGCTGCAGATGCAAAAAAGGAAAATCAAAAATGATGACAATATCCTTAGCATTTACAGGATCGCCACTCCAAAAGACCTGGAAAAATGGCAGGAAGCCAAAAACCGGGAAATCCCTACCATATACAGAAGCAAACAAATCATTGAAGAATTAAAGTTGGGGATGAAACTATCTGATGTGGAATATCAGGCAGATAATTCCAAAGCCACTTTTTACTATTCAGCAGATGACAGGGTAGATTTCAGGGAACTGATCAAGTTATTGGCCTCAGAGTTTAAAATACGTGTAGAAATGAGGCAAATTAGCCTCAGACAAGAAGCAGGTCGATTGGGCGGTATTGGAGTTTGTGGGAGGGAGCTTTGCTGCTCCACCTGGATACATGATTTTAAAAGCGTAACCACTTCAGCAGCCCGGTATCAGAACCTATCCCTGAATCCAAGTAAATTATCCGGCCAATGCGGTCGGTTGAAATGTTGCCTGAATTTTGAATTGGATAGCTACCTGAGTGCACTGGAAGATATCCCAAACGTAGAGAAGCCGCTCTTGACAGAAGCTGGTCCTGCCAAGCTCCAGAAAACAGATATTTTCCGACGCCTCATGTGGTTCAGCTACAATGATGACAACAACTGGCACTCTATAGATTGTGACAGGGTCAAAATGATCATTGAGCAAAATGAGAACGGCATTACTCCTTTTAACCTAAAACAGGACAAAGCATTTGAAGGAGAATTTGATCAAAGCAAGAACAATCAGGACCTGGAATTACTGGACAAGAAATTTGCGCAATCCAAAAGAAAAAAGAAACGCAAACCGAAATCGAAAAAACCTAACATGAATGCGGGCGATTCGGGGGCAGCCAGACCGGAACAGCAACAGCAGGAAAAAAGGGGCAGAAATCAAAGAAACAACAAAAACCAGAAAAGGGGAAATAAAAATCAAAACCAAAAGGATAATCCATCCCAATTCCAAGCTGACAATCCTCAAAAGGGACCTGTAGGCAAAAATGAGGGCGCACCAAACAAAAGGAGAAGACCCAATCGAAACCGGAATCAAAAGAATCATCCAAATAAAGGGCATTCTGATGATAAATAAAAGTCCGACTGCATTTTTGTGGCTTCTGGGCAACATACTACTTCTGGCTGCCTGTAACGGGGACAGGTTATATGAATCTTTTGAAGATTTCCCCGGCCAGGAATGGGTGGTGTCTGACACCGTTTCATTTCCGGTAGACTCATTATCTTCCGATTATTCAAAAATCTTATCGGTAGGCATCAGGTACAATGACAGCTACGAATACCATAACTTGTACCTGCGCTTTCTTCTCATGGATAGCCTTGAAAATGTATTGGTGGATTCTCTGGTCAACCTGCAATTGTTTGACCCCAAATCAGGGCAACCTTTGGGTTCGGGCTTTGGAAACAGAAGGACCTTATACGACACCTTACCCGCAAGGGAACTCCCTGCACCAGCCAAAGTACAATTTATCCAATACATGAGAAAAGACACCCTGGAAGGCATTGAATCGATTGGCCTGAAAATAGCTGCAGAAAGGGACTAAACCCGAAATATGCATTTGGAATTCTATTACAAACTGAAATTACTTCAAAATCAGTCAATCGTTGCAGTTTTAACCTTCACCATAGCGGTGCTAGTTTCCAAACTGATTGGTTTTCTTGCAATTTCAGCCTTCATAACGAAACCTAATACACAATCCGGTTTAAAAGTACCTGAAGAAACCTGGAAATTTCTTTTTTCCTTGAAAGTGAAAAGGGTATTTCTATGTCCCTGACTTTTCTACCTTATTGAAATTTCCTTGCGCTATTTTGGTTTGCAACAAATCTTCCCGGTCCAACCAATACTGCCTGCTAAACAAAAAAACAATGTTCCAGTTTCTGGCGGTCAATAACTGCGGGTGATATACAAAAGCCTCCTTTGCTGTTTTGGAAGCAAAAAATCTTTGATCATCAGTCAAAATTGCAGCCAGGGCTTTGCCATTTTCCTTCACCTCCAAATCCATCACCTTAACATAGGGATTTTCTCCCACTTCATGGTTGCCATAGGTTCCCAGTAGCCTGTCTTTCAATGACCAATTATTATCAAACCCTTGTACTTTCAGGACAGACTTTTCAGGGCTTTTTCCCTCCTGTATTGCAGCAGCATAAGCAATGTATTCGCGCAACAACCTGATCCCTGGATTTTTCAGGTGCTTCTCCTTAAAATCGCTCTCCACCAGACTTGTAATCAAAATACTTTCTTTTCTTGCCCTTGTAACGGCTACATTCAATCGGTTTTCTCCTCCCTTTCTTGACAGGAGCCCAAAATTGGCCGTAAACCTTCCTTCCGGATTCCTGGCGTAGCCCACAGAAAAGACCACCCTGTCAAATTCATCTCCCTGTACATTTTCTATGTTTTTTACCTTTATATATTTGTCCTTTCTGAGGTTATCATCCTCCTCCAACAAGGTAAGGATCAAAATCATCTGGTAATAATTGAACGTAATGACCCCCAGAGAATCTGATGGATGCTTGGCTCTTAGTTTAATCAGCTGCGTCAATACCTCCGTTGCCTCAACAAGGTTCGTCTGGTTTTCCCAAACCCCATCCGTTGAAATCATTTTAACACCTTGCTCTTTGCTATTCAATACTTTCCTATCGGGCAACATGTAAAGCCTTTCCTCATAGAAATGTACATTCGAAAAATGGATCAACGGCAGGGTTGCGCTCCTGTAATGAGTACTGAGGTGAAAAGTAGGGAAAAATTTACCGGCCATGTCCAATAAGGCGTCTATTTCCAACTCCATTTTTTCTTCCTCTGCTTGAATTCTTGTCTGGTACAAATCATAGGGCTGAAGTTGCTGGCTGTCCCCTGCAATGAGTACTTGTTTTCCACGCATCATCATCGGCAGCCCCCTTTCGAAATAACATTGGCTGGCCTCATCAAAAATTACCAGATCGAAGTCCTGTTCCAGCGGGAAGAGGGCCGATGCCGTCTCCGGCGAAGCCAACCAGCAGGGCACCAACCTGAATATTTCATCTTTATAATAGGCGATTAATTTTTTGACCGACCAGATTTGCTTTTTTTTGCTTACCTGGTGAGCCAATTCCCGGTAAGTAATGAGATTGTTCAGGCGGTTGTATTCCAATTGATGGCATACCCCCTCCCTCAGTCGCATTTCTACAATAAAACGGGCCGTCTTGAGCTTTTCTTCGACAGAAAATTCAAAATCAGAGATGTAACTTTTTATTTGAGGACCATAGATTTCTTTCAAAACCGGATATTTTGCCTCTAAATGCCCCACCCAACTGACCTTCAAGCTGGATAGAAATATTTGCCGTAGGCTGGAAAAGTCCCTGTCAGGAAAGGTATCAATGATTTTTTCGGCAACCTTTCTTTCGATTTCATTCATCTGGCTTCTGAGCCGGTCAAACCTTATCAACTCATCCACCTCTCTGATAAGATTTTGACTGACTTCCTGCAGTTTCCCCTCATCTGGTGAACTCAGCAAATGTTTGATCTGAATCTCACTGAGATATTTCCTCCAATTGGAAAAATGGTCTTCCACCCAGTCATTGATTACGGTAACCCCCTCCAGGAGAGATTGAAAATGGCCGTAGGAAAATTGCGGCTTGTAAAAATAAGAGGCTAAAACTCCCAAATCATGCATGATAAACCGGGCCTTCAATGCCTTCACCAGGACACCGGCCATCTGATTGAACGAATGAATCGTAAATGGCTTTTCAGGCAGCTCAATCCAGGTCTTTTGTGCCAGAAGGGTATACTGGTGATTTAAATTCAATCTATTTTCCAGCCTTTGAATCAATATCCTGATATCCTCCTTATTTTTCTTTAAGCCATTTTGTTCCAGCAGGGAAATGACTTCCCCATACTTTTTAATATCCAGACTGACTGCCACCTTACCATACCAGGACTCCATTTTCTTTGCAGCCTGAACTGCCTTTCTCAAAACTCCCTCTACCTCATGATCTCCGATATTCCATTCTATTCCCTCTTCTGCAAATAACTTACGTACCATATCTACCTTACTTTCCAGCCATAAATGGTCAAGTGAAGCAGGATCATGCGCCATGAAAATTTTGAATTTTTCATAAATCTCCGGACTATTGATGCTTTGCATCAAATCCTCAATCTTATCTTTTTGTTGGAAGGATTGATAAATCAGGCTATATTCAAAAGTATCGGCCAACATGGTATCCAGGTCTTTCTTGGCCGTAAGTTTGACGGAGGAAAGTTCCTGAAAAGTATCCGCTACCCCCTTATAAGCTTCGGGTCCGAATACAGAAAAATCTACCCGGTGAAGCCAAAACGAAGATGCCACCTGGAACTTGCTAAAGAAAAATTGGTACTGTTCAAAATTTGCCAGAAAACGATCCAGGTCATCCAATCTAAAAGACCGGTAAAACTGCGTCATGTCGACCCCCTCTTCTCCATAATCTGAAGTAAGATAGAGTTCTTTTGCAGGTACTCCGCAATCAGTCACATCAAAAAGTGCTTCTTTATATTCTTCAAAAAAATCTGTATACTTCTCAATATTCCTGCACATTTGCCCAAAATTCCGCTCCAGTTGAATGGCATCCAGGGAACGATTGAGGCTTTGATAATTATCCAGGGAACTGATTTGGTGGTCTATTTTCTTGTAAAGCTCTTTTCTATCTCCCCGGTAATCATGAACCAGGGCGGAGAAATTTGCCATTCCCTGAGCAGATAAGCGTTGGTACACCACATCCAGGGCCGCTCTTTTTTGAGAAACAACCAATACTTTTTTACCCCTGGAGGTAAAATCTGCGACTAAATTACAAATCAATTGGGATTTCCCCGTACCAGGTGGTCCCTGGACGACGCAAGACTGCCCGGATTTTACATGTTTGATCACCTCTTCCTGGCTTGCATCCATTGGAAAGGTATTGTAAAGGTTGCTCTCCAGGCTTTGTCTGCTCGGCTCAGACACTTTCCCGAAGCAATCAGCAAACAATTCTTCCAGGTTCTCCTGAGTGGCTTGTCTGATCAGTTGCTCATAGTCATCCATCAGAAAGGAGTTTTTTTGGGAAAACTGCCCTAAAAGCGCATAAGGCTGAAGCCGCAGCAATCCCGTTTCAGAATAATTCTCCAAATCATCCTTACTCAAATCGGGGAAAAACTCCAGTTTATCCTGGTAAATCTCTCTATTAAAATTTAATTCAACCTGATTTTTCAGGTAATGATACAGGTCTGTTCGAAACCCCATGGGCTCTTTGCTGAAATCCTCCATGGAGAGTTCCAGCCATTCTTTGTCAAAAGGTCTTCCGAGTGCCTGGCTGTAAGCCAGAAGGAAGGAAGGGTTTAAGAAGGGAAGCTCCCCGATGCTCTTTCTCAAATACCAGGTTTTGTCCTCCAGTACCAATTCGACCGGAAAAAATATCAAGGGACACCGTATCAATTGTTCATTCAGTAATTTACCCTCTACAAAAGGCCAGCCTACAAATAAACTTTTTTCTCCTGTTTCTTCAATAGCGAAACGGACATGATGTTGCAAACGCTTTAGCCTGGTAGAAAGTTGATTAACATTCTTGTCCCTTGAGTCCAGCTCCTGAATCAAGGGAATATTTCTTTTCCTTCCCAGCAATTCATTGATATAAAAAAAGGAAGGGTGATTGTTCAAAAAATGAAAGTCCTTTAAATCAATCATTTGACTTTGAATGATTTTCGGGAGAAAAATAGACCGATTATTGGAAGAAAGATCCACCAAACGGTTTAAATAAACCTTAAAAATATCTTTTAGCATGAAATATTACTTAAAAGGTGAGTCTTTTTCCTTAGCCATGTGGTTATAGACCACCTGGTCCATTATTCCAGGTACCCACTTATTCAAAAATGAAGCCAGTTTGCCCTGGCGGGTGAGAATAAGGTCTCTCTTTCTTTTCCGAAGGGACTTCAGTATGGCTGCTGCCACTTCATCTGCCGTCATCATCTTCTCCTCATCCCTGGGAGATTCCTTTTGTGTACTTCCATCTGCCAGTAGGGCATTATTCCGGATATTGGAGGCGGTAAAGCCCGGGCATACCACCAGCACATGGACGCCTAATTTCATCAGTTCTGTCCTCAGGGATTCAAAAAAACCATTCATGGCAAATTTACTAGCTGTATAGGCCGTTCTGGCAGGAGTTCCCCTGAATCCATTAATGGATGAAATACCAATGATGGCACCTTTGTTTGTTATGATGTCATCCATGCAATATTTAGTAGCATAAACAGTACCCCAAAAATTGATATCCATGACCCTATGGAAAACTTTCAAATCCAAATCCCTGAATAGGGCACGCATGCTGATACCGGCATTATTGATCAAGATATCTATTCTGCCAAACTTTTCCTTTACATCTTGGGCCATTTTTTCATTCTGAACAGGATCCGCAGCATCACAAATGCCCCCGGCACAATTGATTCCCTCCTTCTGCAGTAGGAGCAAGGTTTCATCCAATTTCACCCGGCTCCTGCCTGTGATCCAGACCCTGGCACCTGCTTTTCCAAAAACCCTAGCACATGCAGCGCCAATGCCAGATGTGGCTCCGGTGATGACTACAACTTTGTCTTTTATTTCCATAGCTAATTTTTATCAAGTTATGCAAAAACCTGAAAGCATTCGGGACAAATTTAATCCCTTTGACCGAAAATCATTAATTTTGCAACCTATGTCAAGAAAAATGAAGAATAAGGTCCTTCAAAGGCTGAAAATAGAAAGAATAGCAAGCGAAGGCAAATGCGTGGGACACCATGAAGGAAAAGTAGTATTTGTAAGCAATGTGGCACCCGGTGACATAGTGGATGTACGGGTAACCAGGGGCAGGAGCAGTTACATGGAGGCTGAGGCCATTCAGATTCACGAATATTCTGAGAACAGAGTAAGCCCCTTTTGTGAACATTTTGGCACTTGCGGGGGCTGTAAATGGCAACACATTTCCTATGAACTTCAAATGAACTATAAAAGGCAACAGGTGGTGGATCAATTTCAAAGAATTGCCAAGGTTCCCTTACCGGAAGTGATGCCCATCATCGGTGCCAAAGATACCAGGTATTACCGCAATAAACTTGACTTTACCTTTTCCAATAACAGGTGGCTTACCCGGGAAGAAATTGATTCCGGAGAAAACCTTGAAAGAAATGCCCTGGGTTTTCATATTCCCAAAAGGTTTGACAAGATAGTTGACATCAACCATTGCTACCTTCAGGACGGTATTTCAAATGACATCAGGAATGAATTGAGAACTTTTGCCTTGCAGCAAAACCTGACTTTTTACGATATCATCCACCAAAAAGGATTGCTCCGGAACCTCATCATCAGGAATACAACCGATGGGCAAACCATGGTGATTGTACAATTTGGTGAAGATGATCCGGAGGGCATAGACCAAACCATGCGCTTCCTTAACGAGCGGTTTCCCGAAATCACCTCCCTGCTATACATTGTAAACCTGAAAAAGAATGAAACCTTTCTGGACCAGGACATCCATACTTTTGCCGGAAAAGATTACATTGAGGAAAGCATGGAAGGACTGAAATTTAAAATCAGACCCAAATCCTTCTATCAAACCAATTCACTTCAGGCCTACCGTTTGTACCAGGTAGCACAGGAATTTGCAGGATTGACCGGGGAGGAAACGGTTTACGACCTCTACACGGGTACCGGTACCATCGCTAACTTTGTAGCAGGAAAGGCCAAACAGGTGATTGGCATTGAATATGTGGAGCCTGCGATAGAGGATGCCAGAGAAAATGCCCGTCACAACCAGCTTACCAACACCTTGTTTTATGCCGGAGACATGAAGGAAGTGTTAACTGAGGATTTTGTCAGTCAGCATCAAAAACCCGACGTAATCATTACCGACCCTCCAAGAGCGGGCATGCACGAAGACGTGATCCAAATGCTCCTGAAATTGTCGCCTCCTAAAATCGTATATGTCAGTTGCAACCCTGCCACTCAGGCCAGAGATGTGGCCCTGCTTTCGGAAAAATACCAGGTAAAGCGCATACAGCCCGTGGACATGTTTCCACAGACCTATCACGTAGAAAATGTAGTATTACTAGAATTGAATGAGCAATGATGATAAGCAACGAAAATGACCCGGAACTAAACGGAAAATACCTGGGGACTATCAGCAGTGATTTTATAAAAATTTGTGAAACCCTTAAAGAAGCTTCCTACCAGGTAAGAAAAAGAGGTTTTTCAGATTATCCCATTTTTCCCATCAGCAAAACAGAGCAACCCATAGGGAAGCTTTTCCTCAGCAAGGATGAAAAACCCATTGATTGGAATTACTACATCACCTACCTGGATGAATTTCTTCAAAGAAAACTTATCCAGGAAGATGCATTGGAGCAGTTTAAGGCTACTTACAAAGATCCGGATGAGTTTTGTTGCCTTTTCGTAGTGGATGAAACCTTTACCAATTTCCTTTACATCCCCTACCCCAATGAATGACCAAAACAAGGGAATAAAAGCCTGCTGATTGTACTTGCCCGTTAAAAATGCTGCCAACCTTGAGCATTGAGGGGAACTGCTGCTCCACTTTTGGTAATTAGCACCTTACCCTCCTCCTGAGCAGTCACATGCCCTATAAAATGAATATCCGGATGCTTCTCCAGGAGATTAAAATCCTTTTGATCTATGGTAAATAAAAGTTCATAATCTTCTCCGCCATTCAACACACAGGTAATGGGATCCATATTAAACTCCAGGGCTGTATCGTAAGTTTGCTTATCGATGGGAAGCTTGTCTTCATAAATGGCAACCCCGACCCCGGAAGCTTTGCTAATATGGAAAAGCTCTGACGCCAATCCATCCGAAATATCCATCATACTGGTAGGAACCAGGTTTAATTCTTTAAACTCGTGTATAATATCCATTCTGGCATCGGGCCTGAGTTGCCTGCCTGTGATATAGGGGTATTTGTCAAGCTGAGGCTGCATGTTGGGGTCTGAAATAAATACCTGTTTTTCCCGTTCCAAAACCTGAAGCCCCATAAAAGCGCCACCAAGATCCCCTGTTGCACAAATAATATCATTCACCTTCGCACCGGAGCGGTAGCTGATTTCTTCCTTTTTTGCTTCTCCTATGGCCGTGACCCCAATGATTAAACCAGATCTGGAAGCGGTGGTATCTCCACCGACCACATCAAGGTTATAGTGCGTAGCTGCCAGATTGATTCCTTCATAGAAGGCTTCCACTGCTTCAATTGAAAACCTGTTGGATAGGCCCAGGCTTATGGTGACCTGCTTGGGAACAGCATTCATGGCCGCCACATCACTGACATTAACTGCAATGGCTTTAAACCCCAGGTGCTTTAAGGGGGTGTAAGACAAATCAAAATGAACTCCTTCCAGCAACATATCTGTAGTCACCACACGCACCATATCCGTAGGGGCCAGCACCGCTGCATCATCACCTATCCCCTTTAGGGAACTGGCATGTTTCAGGTGGATATGCTTACTTATCTGATCAATAAGTCCAAATTCTCCAAGCGTTCCTATCTCTGTTCTTTTTTCCTTATCCATAAGCATTCTTATCCTGACACAATTCCACCAATACACCATTGGTTGATTTTGGATGCAAAAATACAATTAATTTGTTATCCGCACCATCCTTTGCCTCCTCATTCAAAAAAGCAAAACCATCACCTTTCAATCTTTCCACCTCTTCCTGGATGTTCTCAACAGCAAAAGCCAGGTGGTGAATACCTTCCTTTTGTTGCTCTAAAAACCTGGCTATGGGGCTATCATGGGCAGTGGCCTGCAACAGTTCCACCTTGACATCCCCCACCTGAAAAAAGGACACCTTTACTTTTTCTCCTGCTACCATTTCCTGTTTATATGCCTCTTTTCCCAATAATTTTTCAAAGATCTGATTGGAGGCCGTCAGGTCCTTCACTGCTATACCAATATGTTCAATTTTCATCATGATTTTACTATCTTTGTTTGGTGATCCATTAAATATAATGGAATTAATTTTCAACCTTATTGGTTTAAAAAGGTATTGAGGAAGTCATAAATTAAAAATTGAAAAGATATGATCATCGTTTCAGAAAAAGCCAGGGATCGTATCCTTGAATTGAGACAGGAAGAAAACAGGAACACTGAAGAAAATATCAGGGTATCTGTGAAAGGTGGAGGTTGTTCAGGATTAATGTACGATTTGGGATTTGACAACAGCACATCAGAAACAGACCATGTTTTTGAAGACAAAGGAGTCAAAATAATTGTGGACAGAAAAAGCCTGTTGTACCTGGCAGGTACTACATTGGAATTCAGTGACGGATTAAACGGCAAAGGGTTTCAATTTGTCAATCCCAATGCTTCCAGAACCTGCGGTTGTGGAGAAAGCTTTTCTATCTGAATTACAGGGAATATTGTTAAGATTCCAGACCGTATGAAACTTGTCTGCGGTCCGGAATTTTTATTTTCTTTTCACAAACCTGGTCCAACCTAATCAGGAAGCTTTTCCTGCTATCGCTTCAGATTTACTTCAAAAACGCCTCCTTTATTTGAACAATGAAAATTCTTTTAATTGAGGATCAATTAGAACTTTCGGACAATATCACAGAGTTTCTGGCATCAGTTGGAATTTCCTGCGAAGCCTGTAGCAATTGCTTTGATGCTCAGGATAAGTTGCTGGTCAACACCTACGACAGTATCGTCCTGGATATCATGCTTCCGGATGGCAGCGGGCTGGAACTCATCGATTTGATCAAAAAAAACCAAACCAAAAGTAACATCCTCATTATTTCTGCCAAGGGCTCGCTGGGGGATAAGATCGAAGGTCTGGAATTAGGTGCAGATGATTACCTTACCAAACCCTTTCACCTGGCTGAATTACATGCCCGGCTAAAAGCCCTTTACCGTAGAAACCAACTGGGTGGATCAGATGTCCTTACCTTTAAGGAAATTCAGGTAAATCCCGAAAATTTACAAGCCCTGATCAACCAGACACTGCTAGACCTGACCAAAAAAGAATTTGACCTGCTACTTTTCTTCCTGACCAACAAAGACAGGGTACTGGGCAGGCAAGCTATTGTGCAACACTTATGGGGAGATTATACCGATGACCTGGCCAACTTTGACTTTGTCTACCAGCACATCAAAAACCTTAGAAAAAAAATTTGTCAGGCGGGAGGAAAAGATTACATCGAAACAGTCTATGGTATAGGCTATAAATTTAACACCTCTCCAGAAAAATGAAATTAATTAATCAATTTACCATTTGGTATCTTGGGATATCCATCATTGTCTTTTTAATCGGAGGCCTGCTAATTTTCTATAAACTGGAATCCGAAATCGATTTCGAACAAGGTAAGGAGCTGGAAAGGCAATTAGACCGGTATGCCAAAAAAATGGAGACGCTGGAAAATCCCGGCTTGCTTAGCAAAGATCGATTGGAAATCAAAGAATTGCCTTCAGACCAAGCCATGATTTCATTCCATTCCGGAGATACACTGGCCTGGCATGAACCCTTGGAACAGGTAGAGAGACAAGTCAAAGCCGGAAAATCCTATCTGGTCAATGGGAGGCATTTTTACATGTCTACCTACAATATCATGATTGAATCAGATGACATCACGGAAACCGTGGTGCAATCCATGGTTGCTATTTTTATTATGCTCTTGATTTTTATCGCAGTGACCAGTCGATTGGTTTCAAAGAAAATCCTGCAACCTTTTCACCAAAGTCTTGAGAATATTAAAAACTTCAATTTTAAAGATAACCAACCTTTGGAATTTGAACCCACCAAGACAGAGGAATTTGAAAAGCTGCACGATTTTCTAAATAAAATGTCCACCCGGCTTTTAAGTGACTATAAGGTTGTGAAAGAATTTTCTGAGAACCTGTCCCATGAAATCCAGACGCCCATCGCTGTAGCATCTGGTAAACTCGAACTGCTGCTCAATAGCCCCATCAACAATCAGCAGGCCAACTGGATAGCGGCAGCCTATAATGCCAATGAAAAAATGACTAAAATCGTTAATTCGCTGGCCACTTTGGCCAAATTGGAAAATCAGGAATTTGAAGGCTCCCAGTCCATCGAACTATCCCAGCTGATTTCAAACTGCCTCAAGGAATATGAGGAGCTGATGAGCATCAAAAACATTGCCCTTCATCAACAATTAACTCCTTCTGTAAAAATTGATATGCATCCCAATATGGCTGAAATGCTCATCAATAACTTGCTAAGCAATGCCATCAAACACAATGAAAGTCCAGGCTACATCCACTTGGAGGTTAATTATAAGTACCTGAAAATCAAAAATAAAGGAGCGAAACCTATAGGGAATGTAGCAGAATACCTGAAAAGATTCAAAAAGGGAAATCCATTGAGCGAGTCAATTGGTTTAGGCCTGTCTATCGTCCAACAAATCTGTAGGATTCATGGTTACCTATTGGATTACACATTTATCAATGAGGAGCATCAGATTACCATACAACTTCAAAATTGATTCAAATTGTCTTCCTAAACTTGTAGCGAATCGAAAACAGATATGAAACCAACTAAATTATTTTCCATTTTATTTTTCCTGGCTAATTTATGCTTTGCATCCACAGGATATGGTCAAAGCGATACCTTTACCCTTAACGGGAAACTTACAGCCAATGACAGCAAAGATCCGCTTTCTTTTGTTCAGGTAGCCTTATATGAACCGGGAGAAAGTAGGCCGGTAGTTTTTTCAGACTCCGATGACGACGGAAACTTTTCCATCAATGCCGGCAGAGGAGAATACCTTTTGAGGTTTTTCTTAATTGGTTATGATGAAAAAGAAATCGAAATTAATCTGGATAGCAACCAAAATCTGGAAACCATAGAATTAATTTCAGAAAACCAGGATTTGGAAGAAGTAGTGGTGCAATCCTCTAAATTTCCGATCAGATCTGATGCTGAAGGACTCACCATTAATCCCAGCCAAAACCTTTCTAACCTGGGAGGAACATTGCTTGACATTTTGAGAAACACCCCTTCCGTAAGTGTTTCTGAAGATGGCGCCATCACCCTGAGAGGAAGCTCGGGAACAAATATTTTAATCAATGGAAGGAATTCTTCTTTAACGCAAAACCTGGACCAGATTCCGGCCAGTGCTATCGAACAAATTAAAATCATCAATAACCCCAATGCCAGGTATGACGCCGAGGCCGAGGCTGGGGTCATAGATATTGTGCTTAAGAAAGGGGAAAACCTCGGAACGCATGGCAACGGGGAGCTTACTTACGGTACTAGGGGAAGAACGAATGCTGGAGTTAATATCAACCACCGTACTTTAAAATACAACGTTTTTGCGGGTTACAATTTCAGAAGGTGGAGATCAATAGGAGAAAGAAGGACAGAGCGGGAAATATTTGAAGATGAGGAAACCTTGCTTCAAAATACCAACTCCACGAGTGAAAATATTGGCCATAACCTTAATTTTGGAGCCGATTACTACTTTGGAAATAATATCATCAGCTACGAAGGTTTTTTCCAAACCAGTGACGATAGCCAAATCAATACACTCTATTCAGAGCTTAGGGAAAATGAAACCAATGACCTGGTTTTGGAATATGTCAGGAGAAATAGGGAAACAGAAGCGGACGATGGCTTTGATAACGCCATTATATATGAAAGAACCTTTGATAACAAGGACAAAACTTTCAAAGTAATCGCAAGTAATTCCTACCGAAATCAGTATAAGATCCAGAATATTGACATTTTCCGAAATACCCTGGAACCAATTGATGAAAACCTGAATGGAATGGAAAGGGCTTTTACAGATGAAAAACGCTACGTATCCATATTTCAAGCAGATTTTACCAGTCCGTTATCTTCAGATGCCAAAATTGAAGCTGGAGTTAAATCCAATATCAGAAAGTTTGACAATGATTATATTTACACCCGCTTCCAGGAAAACATCCAGGATTTTGTAGAAGACAGTAATGTGAGCAATCGGTTTATTTATCAGGATCAGATACATGCAGGTTACTTTATTTACTCAAACTCCTCTCCCAAATTTGATTATACAGTAGGTTTAAGAGGAGAATACACCTTTGTGGACACCTTTTTAGAAAATACAGGTGAGTCCAACCAGCAAGAATATTTTAATCTTTTCCCAAGCCTTCAAACATTGTACAAAATCAATGAGGAAAATTCCCTTAAATTATCCTATAGCAGAAGAATCGATCGTCCCACTGCCTGGAGGTTGAACCCATTCCCTGATATTACCGATTCATTGAGTGTCCGAAGGGGAAACCCGGACTTACAACCAGAATTGATTCATTCTTTGGAATTTGGCCATCTTGCAAATTTTGAAAATTCCAGCCTTACCACCAATTTGTTTTACCGGCATGTGAATGGGCAGTTGGATTTTGTCACCATCGTTGAAGACGGGATCTCTTATTCGCAACCATCCAACCTGAACACGGCAGAATCTTACGGAATTGAGTTTATAGGTATCACCGATGTTACCCCTTGGTGGAATATCAACGGAAGTGTCACTGCCTTTCAAATCAGAGTCGATGGTTCAAATATAGGAGAAGAGTTTGTCAATCAAGGATTTGCCTGGAACACCAAACTAATGAATAGCTTCACCCTTCCGAAAGGATTTAGCTTCCAATTGGTAGGAAACTATGAGTCTGCTGAAATAGAAGCTCAGGGCAGAGACCTTTCCCAATACTATATAGATGCAAACGTTCAGAAAAGTTTCTGGGACAACAAAGGAGCACTTTCCGTGAGTTTTAGAGATATTTTTGATACCCGAAGGTTTGCGGGCAACAGCCTGACAAACACTTTCAGACAATCTTTTTATGCCAAAAGAGAGACGAGGTTTGTGATGGTAAGTGCAAAATACCGGTTTTAATCACCTATAGATTAATTTCAAATTGAAAAGCCTGGTAAGATATACCGGGCTTTTTTTATACTATTTTGAGCAAATCGACATTTATTTTTTTGAAAGGGGGTGTTTTTTAAACCAAATTACAGGTTTTGAGGTTTTTTATGTTATTGTCTATTTTTATTTTACCTTTGCGGGTAACTTAGAATAAGCAGATGGAATAGATGCCATCGAATTTGAATCGAGCTAATACACCCAACATTACCTCTAATTCATTAAAAACCTAATCTTTATTTGTATGCAAAGAAGTTTACTCCTTGTAATGATGATGTTATTGGCATGTCCAATGGCAGGATGGACCCAGAGTAGAACAGTAACCGGACAAGTGATATCCGGAGAGGACAACCTAACCCTGCCTGGTGTCAATGTTAGTATAAAAAATACCAATAGGGGAACGGTAACCGATATTGATGGAAACTACAGCATATCTGCTTCCAGCGGGGAAACTTTGATTTATTCCTACATTGGCTTTATTCCTCAGGAAGTAGAGGTAGAGAACCAAAACACCATTGACATTACACTCCAACCCGACGCCCAAACCTTAGGTGAGGTAGTGGTAGTAGGATATGGTAGTGTAACCCGGGGAGACCTTACCGGAAATGTGGCTTCCCTTAAAGGTTCGGAAATTGCCAATGTTCCGGTGCCTTCTTTTCAGGAAGCCCTGCAAGGTAGAATGTCTGGGGTATTTGTAGAATCTTCCAGTGGCAAAGTGGGAGAAGGAGTTAAAATCAGGGTCAGGGGGACTTCATCTATTTCTGGCGGAAATGAACCCTTATATGTGATCGATGGAATTCCCGTCACCTCATCAGGTACCATTGGAAAAAGCAACCCATTGGCAGACATCAACTTCAATGACATAGAGTCCTTCGAAGTATTAAAAGATGCTTCAGCAGCAGCAATATATGGTGCCAGAGCATCCAATGGCGTGGTATTGATCACCACCAAAAGCGGTACGTCAGGTAAGACCAAATTTAATGTGGGCATTCAAAGAGGAGTCAGTAGCCCAACCCGAAGGAATGAATTCCTAAACTCCGCCCAGTATATTGAGTTGATGCGAGAATCCGGATACAACAATGACCTGGCAAACGGACTGGACCCAATCAACAATCCCGCAGACTACGAAGACTCCGACCTTGAATTCGTGGAGGGTCGTCTGGACAGGTATGCAGGCCATACAGATTGGCGAGATGGTGCCGTAGATACTGACTGGCAGGAACAGGCTTTTAACCCTGATGCCGGCGTCACCAATGTGAATTTCTCTGCCAGCGGGGGAGATGAAAAGACCAGGTTTTATTTTTCTACTTCTTATGACAAGCAGGATGGCATCATGATCCGGAATAACTTTGAGCGGATTTCAGGAAGGCTGAATCTGGACCATAAAGTTTCAGATCGCTTTACATTAGGTGCCAATTTCAGTTTGGCCAGGACCGAAACCACGCGTTTGCCGGAAGACAACCAGTTTAACAATCCGATCCAACTGGTAGCCTTGGCCCCTATCACCCCTATTCGGGATGAAAACGGCGTGTTAAACGACCGCCCTACTACCACCTACTATAACAACCTGATCGATTCTGAGAACGCTAACTGGCTGTCTACCAGCTACAGAAATATCAACAGTATCTTTGGCGAATATGAATTTACCGAAAACCTTAAATTCAGGTCAGATTTTGCAGTAGATATCATCAACCAAAGTGACGAACGTTTTTTCGGGTCCAGGACCATCACCGGACAGGGGACCAATGGTTATGGAACATCCAGATGGGTAAGGGTTTTCAACTACAACACCAACAACTACTTCACCTATACCAACACCTTTTCGGACAGGCACCAGTTGGAGGCAGTAGCCGGTATGTCCTTTCAAAAATCAGAGGACAATTACACCCGTGTTGACGGACAGGAATTCCCCCTCGACGATCTAAAAACCCTCGAGTCTGCTGCTGAAATTGTGGAAGGTACTTCTACATTTACTGATTTCTCCTTCCTTTCTTACTTTTCGAGAATCAATTACAAGCTGGATGATAAATACCTCATGACAGTAAGTGCCCGTTACGATGCATCTTCCCGGTTTGGCGAAAATAATAAATATGGCTTTTTCCCTGCCGGGTCACTGGGCTGGATTGTCACTGAGGAAGGATTTTTAAAAGGATCTGAAGGGTTAAGCTTGTTGAAATTAAGAACATCTTATGGATTAACCGGCAATGCGGAAATAGGTAATTTTGATCACCTTGGATTGTTCGGTCCTGTTTCTTATGGACTTCAACCTGGTTTGGAACCTACCCAGATCCCAAACCCGAACCTGACCTGGGAAACCACCGCTCAATTTAATTTGGGGATTGAGTTTGGTTTCTTTAATGATAGAATTACCGGTGAACTGGATTACTACGACAAGCAAACCAGTGATTTATTGCTCCTGGTACCTGTTCCAGGCACCACGGGTTTTGCTACTCAAAGACAAAATATCGGTAAAATGCAGAATTACGGTTTTGAAGTGGTGCTGAACTCCGCCAATTATGCAGACCAAAACTTTAGCTGGAATACCTCCTTTAATTTTGCCCGAAATATCAACCGGGTACGGGAACTTGCCGAAGGTCAGAATTCCATTCCTCCCTCCTCTTCCCGGTTTTTGAATGGAATTTTCATTGGGGAATCGATCGGGGTGTTTTACGGACCAAGATATGCCGGAGTAGATCCTAACAATGGGGATGCCCTGTATTACAGCAATGAGCAACTGACAGAAACAACGAGCGACTACAACGAAGCGGCACGAATGGTGGTAGGAGACCCCAATCCGGATTTCATTGCAGGAATTACCAACAATATTGCCTATAAAAATTTAGAACTATCTTTTCTTTTTCAGGGAGTATTTGGAAACGAAATCTACGAAGGAGGCGGTGGTTTTTATGCCGCCAATGGGGATTGGTTTGACAACAGCACAGCAATTCAGTTTAACAGGTGGCAAGAAGCAGGAGACATTACCAACATTCCTCAGGCCAGACTGGGCGAATGTAATGGTTGTAATGCTTCCAGCCGGTATATTTCCGATGGAAGCTATGTGCGCTTGAAAACGCTTTCCCTTGGATATAACCTACCTTCCTCCTTAATAGACAAGATGAGGGTCAGCAATGCCAGAATTTACTTGATGGCGCAAAACCTGCTCACCTTTACCAACTATATGGGATGGGATCCGGAAGTAAATGCAGATTACCTGGGAAGTACTACTTCGGATTCCAATGTTTTCCAGGGCAATGATTTTTATTCGGCCCCTCAAGCAAAAACTTTCTCCTTAGGTCTTAATATAGGATTTTAAAACAGAGAACAATGAAATTCAAAAACATACAATTTTCGATTATCTTAAGTACAATCGTGCTCTTATCTTCATGTGAAGATCAGCTGGACCTGACTCCTGCACAAAGTGTGGATCAGGAAATTGCACTGAACAGTGATGCCAATATCAAAAGGGTATTGATAGGTGCCTATGCCAATATGAGGGATGAGGAATTTTGGGGTGGGAGAACTATCCTGTATGCTGAGATGCTTTCTGCAAATAATGAGATCCGTTGGGAAGGGACATTTAATCAACCTAGGGAGGTGTACAATAAAAGCATCTTTACTAACAATACGTTCGTTACCAATACCTGGCTCAGGTCTTATAGTGCGATAAACGTGGTCAATAATATACTAGAGGTCATTGACCTGGTTGATGAAGCCGACCGGGACAGGGTTTTGGGGGAAGCTTTATTTATCAGGGGCGCAATTTATTTCGAATTGGCAAAACTTTACGGTTTGCCCTATTCTGAAGGAAATGCCAATACCAATCTGGCAGTTCCTTTGGTTCTAAGCCCAACAAGAGAAGTTACAGAAGAAGACTTGCTTCCAAGGAATACTGTCGAACAGGTGTATCAGCAAGTTTTGAATGATCTGGAAACCGCTGAAAGTTTACTTCCGGCAAGCAATGGTTTTTTTGCCAGAAATTATGTGGCTTCTGCTTTGCTTTCCAGGGTTTATTTGCAGATGGAACGCTTCGAAGATGCGCGAGATGCAGCGAACCGCAGCATTACTGTTGCTACAGAAAATGGCAAATCTTTGATAGATGACTACATGTCCGCTTTTAATAACTCAGCCGATACCCAGGAAGATTTGTTTGCCATACAGGTAAACCCCCAGGATCCTGCCAATAACATGCACCTTTTTTATTCTACGCCAGATTTCGGCGGTAGAGACGGAGATGTCACCATTCTGGATGCCCATATCAACCAATACGAGGAGGGCGATGAAAGACTGGAACAATTTGTAGAAAGAGCCGGGGAAATACGAACAGACAAATGGAGAGACCAATTCCGAAATGTCAAAGTAATCCGACTGGCAGAAATGTACCTTACACGGGCTGAAACCAATTTCCGGGAAGGAACATCAGTGGGGGCCACTCCATTGGAAGACATCAACCTGATTCGAACAAGGGTGAACCTACCAGAAAAAAACAGCCTGACCCTTGAAGAAATTCTGATGGAAAGGAAGCTGGAACTTGCCCATGAAGGTCATTTTATCCACGATGTAAAAAGGACCAGAAGGGAAATTCAGGACAACAACAGCAATGACCTGCAATATGAATATGATGACCCCAGATTGGTCCTTCCCATTCCGCAAAGGGAAATGGATGCCAATCCCGAACTGGTACAAAACCCCGGCTACGGAGGGTAAAATAATCCTGAATCCATAAAGATCACTTCATTTCTGAAGTGGTCTTTTTTTATGGCCTTTTCAGGAAATTTCAGCACATTGATTACCTTTGGGCTTTCAAAATCCCCCTAATCACAAAACCTATGCAGGATCCGATCAAAAAAATCACACTGAATGATGTCCACGAATCTCTGGGAGCCAAAATGGTTCCTTTTGCAGGCTATAGCATGCCTGTAAGGTATAGCTCAGATATTGCCGAGCACCTGCTGGTCAGGGAAAAGGTAGGGGTATTTGATGTTTCCCACATGGGGGAATTTTTAATAAAGGGACCTCATGCCCTGGAGCTGATTCAAAAAGTTACTAGCAATGATGCCTCTAAGCTTTCTATAGGACAAGCGCAGTATTCCTGCCTGCCCAATGAAACGGGAGGCATTGTAGATGATCTGCTGGTCTACAGGATGGAGGAATCCACTTACATGCTGGTAGTCAATGCCTCCAACATAGTTAAAGACTGGAAATGGATCACAGCCCATAATGTCATGAATGCTGAGATGGAGAATATTTCTGATGAGACCTCTCTTTTTGCAGTTCAAGGTCCACTGGCCCTGCAAACCCTTGCACCCCTCACTGAAATTAACCTGGCTGGAATCCCTTTTTATCATTTCAAATCAGGAACCCTTGCCGGCGTGGATGAAGTGCTCATCTCGGCCACAGGCTACACCGGTGCCGGAGGATTTGAAATATATGTAAAAAACAAAGATGCAAGGAAAGTTTGGGACGCTATATTTGGAGCTGGCGAAGGTTTGGGAATACAACCCATAGGGCTTGGTGCCAGGGACACCCTTAGGTTGGAAATGGGCTACTGCCTCTATGGCAATGACATTACAGATGAAACCTCTCCCATAGAAGCCGGCTTGGGTTGGATTACCAAATTTAACAAAGACTTCATCAACCATTCGGCTTTAAAAGCGCAAAAGGAGAATGGGATCAAACGAAAACTGATTGGTTTTAAGTTAAAGGAAAAAGGTATCCCAAGAGCACATTATCCCATAGTGAATAGCGCTGGCAGCCCGATCGGAGAGGTGACTTCTGGAAGTATTTCTCCAAGTATGGGCATCGGCATCGGCCTCGGATACGTGGACATTGCCTATGCCAAACCCGGTACGCCAATTGCCATTTCGGTAAGAAAGAAAAATATACAAGCTATGGTTGAGAAACTCCCCTTACTCAAGAAATGAGAACAATAGAAACCTGCATCAGCCCCGAGCTGATCCACTTACACCAGATAAAGGGCAAAACAGTGGTAGTCGTGGATATCTTCAGAGCAAGCTCCACCATGGTTACCGCCCTTGCCAATGGGGTATCCTGTATCCTGCCCGTAAAGGACCTGGAGCAATGCCGGGCCTATAAGAACCGGGGATGGAAAATTGCAGGAGAAAGAAATGGGCAACAGGCGGAAGGATTTGATCTTGGAAATAGCCCTCTTGTTTATTTAAACCGGCAATTTTCCGGTGAAAAAATAGCCATGACCACCACGAATGGTACAAGGGCCATTTCGCTTGTCCAGAATGATGCGTCGGAAATACTCATTGGTGCCTTTCTCAACATCACTGCCCTGGTCAATTATTTGGAGACCACACAAAAGGACGTACTGGTGGTTTGTGCTGGTTGGAAAGGAAAGTTCAATATTGAGGACGCACTATTTGCAGGGGCTTTGTCACTGGCATTGGGATGGGAGCATGAATGTGATGCCACAATGGCCATGGAAGCGGTGTTTCAAAATGCCGGGAGAGATTTAAGCAACTTTCTGCAAAAAGCCTCACATGCCAAGAGACTTCAAAATCACCACCTGGAAAGGGACATTGAGTTTTGCCTGAGTTTGAATCAGTATGAGGAAGTAGTCTTCCTGGAAAAAAAAGTACTCAAGCTAAAATAAAAAAAACCGTTCCCAGATGGAAACGGCTCCTTTAGGATTCTTCTTTTACATTTCCGGCAAAATCACCGAATCAATTACATGTACTATTCCATTAGTAGCTTCAATATCTGCAGCTGTTACTGTAGCTTCATTAATCATGGCTTTCCCATCAGCCAGCATCACTTTTATTTTTTGTCCCTGGACTGTTTCTACTTCCATTCCATTCTCAAGATCAGAGGCTTTGATATTTCCCGGAACTACATGATAGGTGAGGATCTTAACCAATTGATCCTTATTCTCAGGCTTCAATAAGTTCTCGACTGTCCCGGCAGGTAATTTGGCAAAGGCATCATTCGTCGGTGCGAAAACAGTAAAGGGGCCATCTCCTTTCAATACGTCTACCAGTCCACCTGCTTTAACTGCGGCAACCAAAGTAGACAGGAAATCTGTGCCAGCAGCAAGGTCTACAATGTCCTTGTCAGCTGCTTTTTTCACAGGCTTTTTTTCATCATCATTGGCAAAAACCGTTGCGGACAACATCAATGCCATTACGAATACACTCATTAATTTTTTCATGGTAAGTTGATTTATTTGTTACAACTAGGAAACCAAAAATAAAACAGAATGTTCATAAGTATTTTTATAAAAAACCAAAATAAAAATCTGACATACACAATTTACACGTACATCATCAACTAATGGGTATTCAATCCAAAAAGAAAAATTGCCTGCCAATAAATATTTTAAAAACCCAATGAATTCCTGTAGCATTGGAAAAGGATTTCACGGATTGACCAAGCCGAGGAACACCTATGAAAATAGCAAGAGACATTGGATTTTGGTCATTCCTCTCCGATAACAAGTCCAGGAACCCGCAATAGCCATACACAAAAAATACGAACAAGTCCTTTTAGGGGAATTAACCGGGGTCTATTCAAGAATTTCTTTGAGTCGCTGTAATCCCTTTTCAAAATCATTCCCAATCAGGTTTTCCATGTCCATAAGAGCCAGCATGGCATTCATAGGATAATCCATACGCCCTTCAAATCCCCATATCACCTTGGTTTGGTCTGAATGGAGCTCCTCAAATTCCATATAGGCCTTGTCGGAAGCTTCAAAAGGCTCCTTAAACCGCAGTGCATAATCGATTCGCTTTCCTTCATTGATACCAATAATTTCCTGCTCTCCCACCCCGACATTTGGATTTTCACTCTCCCAGGCAGCAATAAACCCAACCTGCCCATCTGAGCCGCTATAAGTCTTTTTCATAGATAGATCTCTAAATGACCAGGTAGAAAAATTATCCTGGTTTCTTAACATCCTGACATAGCCATACACTTCCTCATGAGGTTTATTGATTATAACTTCTCGTTTGACAGCATAATCTTTTGGCAGAAACAAAGCCGCTACCAAGGGGATGGCAATCAAGACCAATAGGATGATCAAAATGATTTTTAACACTTTCATAGCTTCTATATTTATGTCAGAAAAAGATAAGTAATAACTAACTGTAAATCAAACAAATATAAAAAAATACCTTGTATTAATTCCAAATTGACCCGAACAGTATATTAGCTTTTTTTATGGGCCAGGTAATCTCCTGAAGAGATGGGAATCATATGATCAATATAGCCCGAATATAAATAAACCCAGGCTTTCAATGGATGTCCATTAACTAAGTTTACGAGCATTAGTTTTCTTTCAAAAGTCACCCCCGTCTCCAACACTTCACCTAGCCCTTCATAATCATCCAAAATAGACAACAGGTCGCTATTTTCAGTAAAGGCATACACATCGCCAAATACCTGCTGATCTTGTTTTGCAGAAGAGACTGCCACAGGATACGGCCCCAGGTCAAACAGTAATCCTGGAATATGGCCTGTCCCAAGATAATCTGCTTCTTCTTCCAAAAATTTACCCATTGGATGTTTAAAACCCTTTCTCAAAGTACCGTAAACAAATAAATTTGTTGGTCCGGCCATCACAGCTATTTTTGGTGCCGGTTGATCAATACCTCCATCACCTCATCCAATTCATATCCTTTGGCTTCGAGCAACACCAAATAATGAAACAACAGGTCGGCTGCTTCACCCATAAATAAATCCTTATTGTTGTCTTTGGCTTCAATAACAATTTCGACTGCCTCCTCTCCCACTTTCTGAGCCACTTTATTGATTCCTGCAGCAAACAGAGATGCTGTGTAGGATTTTTCAGAAGGTTTATCCTTACGATCCTTTATGACCTTTCTCAACTCATCAATAAAAAATGTTTTACTGCGATTTTCATGAGCAAAACAAGTATCATCACCTTTATGACATACAGGCCCTGTAGGGTTAGCCTGAATCAAAAGGGTATCTGAGTCGCAGTCCAATTCCATTTTCCGAATCATTAAGAAATTACCTGAAGTTTCCCCTTTGGTCCAGAGTCTTTGCCTGGTGCGGCTGTAAAAAGTCACTTTTCCACTTTCTATAGATTGCTCAAGTGCTTGCTGGTTCATATAACCAAGCATGAGCACCTCTTTGGAGTTTTCATCCTGAATAATGGCCGGAACCAGGCCATTTACCTTTTCAAAGTCAATATTCAAATTATTCATCTTCTTTTATTTTGGGAACCTTTTCCCTGATATTGGCGGTAATGTTTCGTACACCTTAACTATCGCCTGATACTTATTCCTTCTGCCTCAAGGTATTTCTTCAATTCGGGAATAGGGATCTCTTTAAAATGAAAAATACTCGCTGCCAATGCGGCATCTGCTTTTCCGGCATTAAATACATCCTTGAAATGTTGCATATTACCTGCTCCACCTGAAGCGATGACAGGAATACTTAGCATGGAAGAAATCTCTCCGGTAATTTCATTGGCAAAACCGTTTTTTACACCATCGTGGTCCATTGAGGTTAGCAGTATTTCTCCAGCTCCTCTTTCAGCAACCTCTTTGGCCCATTTTTGGGTTTGAATAAGGGTGGGTTTCCGGCCTCCATGGGTGTGTACAAAATCTACTCCATCCAAACTTTTGGTATCAATGGCTACCACTATACACTGACTCCCAAACTCCCTTGCCATCTCATCTACAACTCCTGGTTTTTTTACTGCGGCAGAGTTGATGCTGATTTTGTCTGCACCGGCATTCAGCAATGCCTTTATATCATCTACTGTTGAGATACCTCCCCCTACAGTAAAAGGGATATTCACTGTCTTGGCCACCTTGGTAACCAACGCTACCAGCGTTTTCCGCTTTTCTACAGTGGCCGTAATATCCAGAAACACCAGTTCATCCGCTCCTTCGTCTGCATAAATCTTACCCAGCTCTACCGGATCCCCGGCATCCCTCAACTCTACAAAATTTACGCCTTTAACGGTCCGCCCCTCTTTAATATCCAAACAGGGTATGATTCTCTTTGTCAACATATTATTTCTGAATAAAAGTACTGAGTTCCGCTAATGAAATCTTTCCTTCATAAAATGCCTTGCCAATAATGGTACCATGTACTCCCACTTTCTCCAATTCCTCCAGGTCCTGCATGGTAGCTACACCCCCGCTGGCAATCAGATTTATACCCGGGATCTCCTCTATAATTTCCTTATACAATTCCAAAGATGGGCCCTGAAGCAAGCCATCTTTGGCTACATCGGTACAAATCACATATTGTATTCCTTTCTCATGATAATCTTTAATGAAGTCGATCAAATCCATAGCAGTAGTTTCCTGCCAACCAGAAATGGCTATTTTCCGGTCCCTGGCATCTGCTCCCAATATCAAGCGATCGCCTCCATAGGTATGGAGCCACTGGGTAAATAAATCTGGATTCTTGACAGCAATACTACCCCCAGTAACTTGCCTGGCCCCTAAATGAAATGCCAGGGAAATATCTGCATCAGATTGTACGCCTCCCCCGAAATCTACCTTCAGGGAAGTCGCCTGGCAAATACCTTTCAGCACATCTTTGTTTACTATCCTTTTTACTTTTGCCCCGTCCAGGTCTACCAGGTGCAACCTTTGAATCCCTGCCGCTTCAAACTTTTTGGCTACCTCTACCGGATCGGAAGCATACTCCTTTTTTTGATGGTAGTCTCCCTGGGTTAGTCGCACACATTTTCCATCGATGATATCAATTGCCGGAATGATTTCCATTATAAATTCAGAAAATTGGTTAAAATTTTTTCTCCTGCCAAACTACTTTTCTCGGGATGAGCCTGCATGGCATAATAATTATCCCGCTGCAACAAAGCCGAAAAATCCTCTATGTAGTGAGAAGTCGCAATGGTAAATGCTGGATCAATCGTTGCGTAGTAACTGTGCACATAATATACGTAAGCAGAATCATCTAAGCCTGCCAACAAGGGAGATTGTAGGTTTTGTAAATTGTTCCACCCTATATGGGGTACCTTATCCAGGGGTGGGAACTTTTTCACCTGAATTGGAAATATACCCAGGCATTGGGTGTCATATTCTTCAGAAAACTCACAGAGCAGTTGCAAACCCAGACAAATACCAAAAAAAGGCTGCTCCAATGACTTGATCAATTGATCCAATTTCCTTTCCTTGAGGTATTTCATGGCAGTACTTGCTTCACCCTGGCCTGGAAAGATGACTTTATCTGCTTTTTGTATGGTTTCCCAATCATCTGTCAAGGTAGCATTGGCTCCCAACCTCTCCATGGCATACAGTACCGACTGCACATTGCCTGCATTGTATTTGATTACGGCTACTTCCATTTATATTTGTGCCCGGTGGGCGAATTTGGTTTTTGTTAAGCGTCCGCTAAATTACAGCATTTAGCGTTAGGGGCGAAAGTTTAACCCGAAATATGCATTAGGAAATGACAACTTTAAACAGTTACTTTTGAAAATAAAAACAAACGACTACTTCAACCAACCTTGAAAAATCGCCTGGCACTGATCATTTCCCGACTGGCACACCCCATAAGCCTGATTCTTATATTTATGGCCTATACTTTTTTTATCTTACACGAGCCCTGGAAGGCTACCTGGACCCTTACAGCTATAATTGTCATTGGCATTTTACCCCTTGTCATATGGAATCAAAGCAGAACCAAAAAAGGAATCTATACCAATTTTGATGTCTCTGTGAGAAGGGACAGGTATTCTATGTTTGCACTGATACTGGCACTTACCCTTTTGGTCATCCTATTCATCTTATTCAGCGATCAACCCTGGCCGGTACTGGCGGGAAGTCTGGTTTTGCTTCTATTGGTGGTGGTTTCGTTTGTATTGAATTTTTGGTTGAAAGTATCCCTGCATATGGCCTTAGCTGGCTATGTTGCCCTTGGATTTTGGCAAATTCATTACCTGCCGGCCATCTTGCTATTCATGGCCATTCCCTTTATTGCCTGGTCCAGAAAACAACTGGGCAGGCACCAAAACGATGAATTAATAGTAGGCGGAATAATTGGCCTTGCTTCTGGTATCCTTTTGCTAATGATTTCCTGAAATGGGTGAAACAAACAGAGAACAGAGAATACCCGTTCTCTAAAATAAAAATAACTGAGGATTAATTTACGACAAAAAGTCGGGCTATGATGGGGCAAATTCACCTTCGCTAAAAAGGTTTTTCATTTTACGACCGAAAGGTTAGTTTAGGAGATTATTTTTAAATTCTATTTTAAAACCAAGTAAAAATCCAGTAATTTTAAAAATTATTAATCAATAAAAACATGATGAGTAAAAAATTTCAATTAACCATACTAATCCTTTTGACCTTTTTCTTTACAGGTGAGGTGATACATGCTCAGGAGACGACAGCAATACAGGGGAGGTGGAACCTAACCGTTGACATGGAGGGGCAGGAAGCCCCTTCCTGGCTGGAAGTCAAATTATCCGGCATCCGAACTTTGGTAGGATATTTCGTAGCCCACAACGGCAGTGCCAGGCCCATTAGCAGGGTGAATTACCAAAATGGTACAATCAGCTTCTCTATTCCTCCCCAATGGGACGATTCAGATAGAGACATGATATTTGAAGGGAAATTGGATGGAGAACAATTGACCGGAACCATCACCAGCAGTATGGGGAAAAAACACAGCTTTACGGGAGAAAAGGCTCCCCTAATGATCCGGGAAAACCCACCAAAATGGGGAAAAACAATTGAGATTTTCAATGGGAAAAACCTGGATGGATGGCATGCCGACAAGGAACAGAACCAATGGGAAGTTATTAATGGCGTTTTAACCAGCAAAACAGCCGGAGCCAACCTTATTTCTGACCAGGAATTTGAAGATTTTAAGCTACACGTAGAGTTTCGATACCCGGAGGGTAGTAACAGCGGCGTGTACCTTAGAGGTAGATACGAAGTGCAAATTGAAGACAACAAGGGAACACCTCCTTCTTCCATTTATTTTGGAGGCGTTTATGGATTTCTAACACCAAACGAAATGGCTGTAAAATCTCCGGGAGTCTGGCAAACCTTTGATATTACCCTGATAGGCCGCAGAGTCACCATCATTGCAAACGGTAAAGAAGTCATTTGCGACCAGATTATTCCCGGCATTACCGGAGGAGCTCTGGACAGCCATGAAGGACAGCCCGGACCACTGATGTTGCAGGGTGACCACGGTGCCATTGATTTCCGGAAAATAGAGATTACTCCGGCCAGATAACAATCTATCTCCCTACCACTCATGAGCCAACATCCTTCACATTGAAAGGTGTTGGCTTTTTTGTGGTCTCCCTCCGATTACCTGGTTGATCTACCGGAAAGTTTAATTCTTGGGCCAGCGTGGCATGACCAAATTGTTTTCGGGATGCAATCAAACAGCGTTGACAAACTTTAGGTATAGATCGAAAAAAATATTGGCACCTTTCCCCATAAAATAAAACTAATTTTCAAATGTGTCGTAAAAAACCATATTAAGGATAATATGACCTCCATGTCAAAATTAATGAAAGCTTCTACGGGTTTTGTCCTGGCTATTTTAGTAGTCTTTCAATATCATTTTTTGGCGAGTTTTTCAGGGGCAACTGATCCTCTATATGTAGCAGGTTCTGTCCGTACCATTTCTTTTAATCCGGCGTACGAAGATCTGACTAACCCAATTGCCCTGATAAATGAGGGGGTACAGACTCAAAACCATTTACCAAAAAATATTTTTGAATTTGGGGACCATTTGGTTTTTTCATTTACCCAAATATTATTTCAATTCCATGATTGTATCAATAATGTGTTCTTAAATGCCCAGGCTGTAATGATCAGGTTTGGTATCAGGGAAGCATTATTCCCCAGTCATTATTTTTGGTAGATCTTGTTTTTCATCCACTCCTCCTCAAAAATTTGTGGCAAGAAAACCCTTTGCCTTAGCTGGTAGGGCCATTTCTTCCAAAAAATCCACCCGGTAGCTCACTATCTGATCCTGCCAAGAACACAAGAACATCATGTTTGATTTAGATATCATCACACTATCCATGGCAATGGTGGCCATCATAGCCTTTATTATGCCTTTTTACCTCAACAATAAAAAGGTAAAAGCCAGGGTTGCATTGGAAGAAAAATTCCTGGCTGATTTTGCAAAAAACCAACAACTGCATATACAGGTGAAAGACCTGTGGAGAAATAAATACTTCATTGGAATGGATCCTAAAAAAGGGAAGCTTATTTATTCAGAAGACATCCATTCCTGCTCGCCTGTCTTGATTGATTTACTCTTGATTAATAATGTGCGGATCAAAGAGGAATCCCATAAAGTGGTAAGCCCAACATCGAGCAGAAAGGTGATCGACAAACTGGAGTTGTTGTTATATTCGGAAAAGGCTGAGCTGGTCCATACCATAGAATTTTATGATGGGGAAACATTTTCTGACCTCCTTGGAGAAACCATTCTGATAAAAAAATGGGAAACGGAAATAATTGCTTCCATTCATCAACAAGCCAAAATGGCCCTTGTCAAATGAAAATAATAGCCAAAGAGGAGCTCGCCAATTTCAGGTATCCCAAACGAGAAGTTTTATCTGATCCAGTTGAAGTGAATATAAGGAATATCGATTTGGAGAGAGCCATGCAATTGGGAAATTTGGAGCACGGAAAAGTGAAAATCACCTTTCTCGACCAATACCATAATCACTTTCAAGTAGCAACAACTATTTGGGTGGTTAAGGAAGATGTTGTATGTTTAAAAGGCTACCTCTTTATCCATAATGTGTGATCATTAAAATAAGCTGATTCCCGAAAAATCAGGAGAGGGTGTCTTCATTTGGACATTCCTCTCTACTTTTTCGAACAGGTGTAAAATTATTTTTCATTTCCTTTACTAAAAACTGACCATGGAAATATTTCTTCTCACCGAAACCTGGATTGCCCTGCTAACCCTTACCTTCTTGGAAATAATACTGGGGGTAGACAATATCATTTTCATATCCATCATTTCGAATAAATTGCCAAAAAACCAGCAGGCAAAAGCCAGGAACCTTGGATTGGGTTTTGCTTTACTTTTTAGAATTGCCCTTCTGCTGGGTATTTCCTTTATCATCCAATTTACCCAACCGCTTATTTCTGTTTTTGGATTTGACTTAAGTGGTAAAGATTTGATTTTGGCCTTTGGTGGACTTTTCTTACTATTCAAATCCACCATGGAAATCCACCATAAAATGGAGGGTAAGGCGGAAGAGATAAAACCCAATTCGGCCAAACAGCTATCTGGAGTCATCTTTCAAATCATCCTTTTGGATATTATTTTTTCATTTGACAGTATCCTGACAGCGGTAGGTCTGGTGGATGAAATCATTTTGATGATCATAGCCGTAGTGGTTGCGCTGGGCATCATGATGGCTTTCGCCGGTAGCATTAGCAGGTTTGTCAACAAAAATCCAACCCTTCAGTTATTGGCCTTATCCTTTTTGATTTTGATTGGGTTCATGCTTTTAGTAGAGGGGTTCCATGTGGAAGTCCCGAAGGGTTATATCTATTTTGCGGTATTCTTTTCTTTGGGAACGGAGTTGCTAAACATGAGGGTCAGGAGAAATGCAGACAAAAGAAAAGTTAAGCTTAACCCCAGGATTATAGAGAAAGAGGTGAAATAAAAGCTCCTGCTTACAAGGGCATGGCATTGTTCAAAAAATAAGGGAACCATATAAGGAATAGAAGAACATAGAAGGGGGGGGTGGTTTGGATTTTATCTAGGCCAATCCCTGGAATCTGTGGTGGGAAGGTTGTTGTTACCACAATATTCCCTGGTTCCAATCAAACCTTATATTTCCTTATATGGTTTAAAAATAGAACCACATAACCAAAATAAGGAAA